>ENA-OSAI01000112-OSAI01000112.1-marine-sediment-metagenome-genome-assembly--contig:-NODE-112-length-50269-cov-12.734337_pt1 | contig 50269 bp, 50 predicted proteins | sample MGYA00237871_ERZ529316 | MGnify/ENA primary metagenome ERZ529316 (study PRJEB26369, sample SAMN03142814) | marine sediment metagenome | biome: marine; feature: borehole; material: sediment...
TCTGGGGATATATAACGATTACGTGCACTATATTCTATTCTAGATAAAGATAGATTAGAGAAAGAACTAAAACAAATTCCAAAAGATGAGAAACACTGAAATAATCGACTTTTGGAGCTTAAGAATTGGTGACTACGGAGTCATCTATGAAGTAAACAAATGCAAGAACAGGTAATTATGCTCTCTTTATGGACCACATAAAGAGGAGCTGCCATATATATGATTGAAAAAATGGGACAGAACGAAACCATACATTAAGGGCTTTTCTAGGATACGTTAATGGGTGTTTTTGTTTTTCTCTGTATTGTTAATTTTTCCTTCTTTTCAGAAGAGTGGTTGCGACTAATATTGTTGACAGCAAAACCAGTAGAATTAGGACTGATGGGAATTCTGGTATGACCTCTGTGCCTTGAATTGTGACATACAGAGTACTTGTATGTGTGTAAGTGAAGTATAGAAAGTTGTGAGTTGTATTTTCGGTTTGGTTAAAGTCGGTTATTGGGGTGTTGTTGATTGTGATTGTCCATGGGTTGCCTTTTAGGAGATTTTTGGGTATTGTTATGTTGCAGTATCCTTGTGTGCCGGATGATCCAGTTAGGTTGAAGCTAATTTTTGCTTCTGATTGGTTGAAGGTGAAGTTTGACACGGTTGAGTTGCTTAGTATTAATACTGGATAGTCAACGTTTTCCCAGACTGCCCAGAACTTTCTTGGAGCTGGGACTCCCTTAATCAAGCCCATGAAGTAGTCCCAGTCCCAGTACTGGCCAGGACAAGGCTTCGTGACCCCAGGAACTTCATTATGACCAATAATGTGATTTCTATCCTTTGGTATTCCATACTTGTCGCATAGATATCTAACCAGAGCCGCTGACGCCTGGTAAAGTTCCTCTGTCGCCCAATTCGGCTTATTCCAATTCCCCTTATCCTCATGTTCTATACCTATGCTACGTTGGTTGTATTCCCAATTCCCAGCATGCCAGGCAACATTCTTCTCACGCACCATCTGAACCACTTCACCTTCTTGACTGACCAAATAATGCGCAGACACCTGACTTGCTGAATTTTGGAACAAATCAATAGTACCCTCAAAATATCCGTCCATAACATGAATTACGATGTAAGTAACGTTCCTCCATCCCAAGGGTGTATAGTTTGGCGACTCTATCCACTTTGCAAGCGGGTATTCAGAAATAGTGCCCCAGGGCGTTGTAAGCGGGTACCTATCGGTATTATTCGCATCAATAATATAGGGCGTATCACTTATCCCATCACTTCCAGTTTCGTTTTGATATGGACCGCTTTTTTCATCAACCCGAGAATGGTCGCTCCAATAGTTTCCCCCAGAAGGATAACCATCATCCCAAACATTAGTGTACTGCGCATAGCCCCACACTTGAACCGTGTTATTGATAAAGTTGTTATGATAAACCTTATTGAATGAACCTAAAGAGATACCGCAATAGTTGTTTGTTAAGGTATTGTTAGAAAAGGTATTATTAGAACCTAAAAAGATCCCTACCTCAAGTGTGTCTTTGATAATATTGCCGATTAACGTGTTATTTGACTTATATACCCATATCCCAACTGAAAGATGGCTTATAACCATGTTGTTTCTAACAGTGTTGGATGTACCATTCAGATTAATGCCTATATGCCCATTTGAAATTATGGTATTGTTACTTATAACATTCCTCGAAGAATTATAAAGTTCGATGCCATAAGAATTATTTATTATGTTGTTTTGAGTTATAAATGAGCCTTTGGTGAAAGCGAGGAGCATCCCTGGTGCGTTGTTTGTCAGATTTAGGCTTTTTACGGTTATTTGCGTACAGTTTACTAAAGCTACGTATCCGGCGTCAGACGGAACTTCTGCGTTTCTCTTATTAACCCAGTAGTATATCGGTTTTCCATTTACAGTGTTTGAGTTGTCCACGTCGTTAACAAAATCTGCAAATTCCGCGCCATAAAGCACGAAATTATAAGGGCTGTTAGTTATACTATTCCCTCTTAGCTTATTATTTGAAGACCTACTGAAGGAAATGCCCCAAATTTTGTTGTTCTTTATGTTATTTTCAGATACTACGTTATTTGAAGAACGCTCAATGTCGATGCCATACCAATCATTTGCTGTTACGTTATTTTTCGAAATTTTAATGTTTGAAGACCCACGAAGGCAGACGCCAATGTCGAACTCTTTGATTTCCATGTTCGTGATTGTTACGTTACTCCTTTGCGATAAGTATATTCCCATAGAACTATAAGCACCTGCCCCTTGAACAGCATAACCTGCACCATCAATTAGAATATTATCTCTTTCAACAACGATCCCGTTGCCAACGCTTGTAATATTACCAGTTAAAGTATATGTTATACTATCATAGGTTATGATTGGCGCGTTAGACGGATCTATACGTCCATCAGCCCGAATATAAACGGTTCCGGTCCAAGCCATGGGTTGAGCGTTAAACAGAAAAGGTAACGAACCGATCAAGAGGAAAGATAACAACGCTGAAAAGAAAAGCCTCTTCAACTTCCCTTTCTCCTACTGTTACAGCGAACCTAATATTAACCCAAAAGGATATTTCAAATTTTCCGAAAACTAAAGTATAGAGGAAAGCTCATGTTCATTTCTGAGATAAACGTGATAAATATGCGGAAAAGAAGGTTCTCGTTTTTTCATTAAGTTTTTCCGAACATCTCCTTTAATTTCCACGTTTTTCGACCACATTCCTAACTACTTGCATGTGGATGTTTGGTTTAATTTAAGATTTATAAATTCAGACGTTACTTGCAATTAGTGTTAGATTTTTAATAACAGTAGGGGCAAGTACATAATTTAGTGAGAAATGGAGGGGGAGTATTCTGACATTAGAAAAGAAATGTATAATTTGCGGGAAAATTGTAGGTCAAGGCGAAAATCGGACATCAACATTGCAAGGAGTTATGCATGTTAAATGTTTCAAGACATGGAAAAGAGGAGAATTTATTAAGAAACTGCAAATCAGCATTAGTTTACTTGAAAAGTCAAGAGAAGAAGCAACAAATCGCTTGGTTTCTCTCCTTGAAACTAAGAAAATACGAGAGACAGAGTTACACGAGATAATTAAAAAAGAAGTAGCGGATATTTTGGCTTCAGCAAAATTTTTGACCAGAACTGAAGTTTGGGTTTTTGACAAGAGGAAAGAAGTTTACAGAGTTCCTTTGATCGATTATATGATAGAAGGGAAATATCCAAGCTATCTATCAAGACTATATGGTGAACTTCCAAGAATAGACTTAGTAGCATTATTAAGCTACCTGAAATATAGAGAACCAAGTTTTCTTTTCGCCGTAGAGATTTCAATTACATCATTCCAAAAAGACATAGAGAAATTAAAGAATGCAGATGTATTTGATGCGAAAGTCATCTTTACTCCCCAAAAAGTGGGCAAGATAGATAACATATTCATAGCAAATGTTCAGAACTTTGTTGATATCGTTATTAATATGCTCTATGAATTCTATAAAAAGGAAAAAATAAAGACGCCCTAAATTTTATAAATTCTATCATTTCATAAATGCCTCTTTCTCTACCTTCTTCATCTCTTATTACTTTATCTAAAGTTAATTATCCTAACTAAAACTTTTCCACCATGCTTTGTTGTTTCTTCCTCTAAGTTTCCTTCCAATACAACTTTCTTGAAGAAATCTTGTAAAAAATAGAAATCACGTGTTTTGGCTTCCGTTCATACTGCTTGAGCAAGAGATAGACAACTAGATAGCATGATACAATAGGAAGACAGCGGCCTTCCTTCAAATGTTCAAGGAAACGAACATGAGAGCAGGTTAAGCATGGAAGCTTAAATGGATAGACATTGACTTCAAGAGAAATGGTACGTGTCACGCCTGGAAAAGGCGGAGAACCAAAGGCATTGAAGATAAGGATAAGCTCATCGCAATGCTCAATGCACTTCCTAAAAACCAACTCAACGTTTTTCCGGAACTCCCTACAACACCTTGCACACTCATTCTGAAGACAACATGCACGAGTCATCCACAAATTACAAAGCGAGCGAATTAGGAAGATAACGTTCCACACGCTGAGACACTAGAAGGTCACTATGGAGTACGCCCAAAACAAAGGACATCTTACATGGATGAAATTACTGGGACACAGAAGCATCCAGAACACGTTACTATACACTCAACTCGTAAACTTTGAAACTGATGAATACCATTCAGCCGTAGCTAAAACAGTTGAAGAAGCTTGTAAACTGATAGAGGAAGGATTTGAGTATGTATGCGACATGGATGGCGTTAAGCTGTTTAGGAAACGCAAGTAAAAGTGTCCTCGGCCCCTTCGTGGTGGGGTCGCGGGGATTTGAACCCCGGATCGCCAGCGCCCCAGGCTGGTATCCTAGTCCAAACTAGACGACGACCCCACGGGAATAAGTTATTTGAGGCTTTCTAAAGAGTTTTTTGTCTTGTGTCTCAACCGTGTATTCAGAATATATCTCCTTAAGGCTTTCCGCTTCTTTAACTTTGTTAGTTGCTTTCGGATTTAGTCATGTTTCTTTTGTATAACATTTTTCAAGCAATCAAAAATGTACAAAGTGCACATAATGATTTTTATTTTCTGAATATGTTTATCCATAAGAATGCTGTAATAGAGGATGCAAATACGGTTAAGATAACTTGAGTTAGGCTATTCCATATTCCAAAGAGACGAGCCCAAGGCACCCACCACCAAGTGACGTTGTTGGGCGGTAGTCCTCCTGCCCAAAGAACATAAAACATGACGTCTTGCAGTCCGCCTATCATAAGCAGATTTATGGTAACAATTAGTCCGAAAGAAATTTTTAGATCTTTTGCAGTTTTGTTGGAGCTTAACCAGTACATTAAGCCCATTACTACTGAAAAAAGAATGAATGTGGCAGTGTAGGTGATCCAGTATTCATTTGCCCATTCATAAGAAAATTTAAGCCCGTAATGATATAGGGTTCTATGGACAATAAAGTCTATTCTTGACATTAAGCAAAAGAATGAAAGCACTGAAAGTGCCACTACGAGTCCTTTCAGATTATTTGACACCTGTGTTCACTTGGTTAGATCTGACAAGGTGGACAAAGGCATGGTGAAATTTAAAACAAGTTTCATTGTATGAAATATCATTCAGTTCGTTTTATGTTATGCTCTGAATCCGAATAAGGATGTTTTATTCCAAGTAACTTCTGCCTAAAACGAGGAGGCAAGTATTAGAGATACTTGGCATCCAAAAGATGTTCTAAAATTATTGATCACTTTCCATGGATTTTCTCAGGTATTATTTTTCTTTCAAGCAGTTCATCCATACTGCCGCTTCGATATCCTTGAAGATCCATAGTCACATACTTGAAGCCTAAGGCTTTCAATTTTCCGGCGATTGTATCCATTAATTGTTCATTGTAAAGCAGTTTCCGTTCATTTCTACCTACTTCTACTCGTGCGATATCTCCATGATCGCGTACTCGTAATTCTTTTATTCCAGTAAGCTGTTTGATTGTTTTTTCCGCTTCCGCTACTCTGCGCAGTTTTTCCTGTGTTATCCTTTGCAAGTATGGAAATCTGGATGAGAGACAAGCCATTGAGGGTTTTTCAGCTGTAGAGAGCCCCAGCATTTTTGCGAGTTTTCTAACATCATTTTTTGTTAAACCGACATCTGCGAGAGGACTAAACACTCCTTCCTCGATTAGAGCTAAGGCTCCAGGCCTATGACCCTTTAAGTCCTCTGCGTTTGTTCCATCCACTATTGCGGCTAGATTATGTTCTCTCGCTAGCCTCTTCAATTCAGAAATAAGTTCCTTTTTGCAATAGTAACATCTTTCTGGCGGATTTTCCGCAAAATTCGGATTCGAAAGTTCATTGACCTGAATTATTAAATGTTTAACCCCAATTTCTTTTGCTATTTTCTTCGCTTCTTCAAGCTCTCCCGGAGGTAAAGTCATGGAGTCAGCAGTTACCGCTAAAACTTTGTCGCCTAACGCGATTTTGGCGAGTTTAGCTACTAAGGAACTGTCGACTCCGCCTGAAAGAGCAACTAATACGCTTCCTTTCTCTTTTAGCTTTGAGATTACCTTTTCCATTTTTCTCTTCAAGAACTCTTCATTTACGTTCTCTTTCATTTGTTCTCACCTTCTGACAAAACTTTGGTTGTTTCACATTTTATCAGGTTTAAAATTTTTCTTAATGACTTATTCGTTTTACTTGCGATGCGTTTCGCATCTTCATATTCAGGTTTTATCTGAATTATTTTTCCATCTTGATCTCGCGCTATTTTTACGGCTACTTTCTCACGGATTCCATCAACATTAACCTCGATGTGAACTATTTGCCTACTCAGAACAAATCGGTTATACGGAACAACTCTAACGCCTAAGGTTCCTGTTTCTTCCATAAGTATCCTAGCGAGAGGTTCTACATCCTCCTTGCTAACAATAACTCTTAGAATATGACCAGGGCGGTTCTTTTTCGTAATGGTAGGTACGACACTAACGTCTTTAGCTCCTTTTTCTAGCAGCCTGTTAATGGTGTAACCAATGATTTCTCCTGACACATCGTCCAAGTTTGTTTCGAGAACATAAATTTTATCAAGAAGGAACGTTTGACCATATCTTTCTCCTAAAAGAATTCTTACAACATTTGGAAACTCCTTAAAGTCCTTGGCTCCTGCACCGTAACCTGTCGATACAGGCCTCATAGGAGGATAGAATTGCACCACCTCGTCGACCATATTAACCAGCAAGGCAGCTCCAGTTGGAGTTGTAAGCTCAGTGTTAATCGAACCGCCACTAAAGGGAAAATTATTCATTCGCAGTATTTCCAAAGTAGCAGGAGCCGGACTAGGGACAATACCATGAGAAAAATTGAATAAGCCTCCGCCAACCGCAGCTGGGGTGGAATAAATTCTAGCCTTTTTTAAGAAACCCAAATCTTCAAGAGCTGTTGCCGCACCTATAATGTCTGCTAAAGTATCTGCAGAACCTATTTCGTGTAAATGAACTTTTTCAAGATTTTCCCCATGGATTTTTGATTCCGCTTCAATCAACGTTTCTAACGAGGAAACTGCAAAACTGTAAGCTTCGTGTGAAAGTTTAAGATTTTTTAGACAATTTAAAAGAGCGGTTTTAAGCTCACCGCCCGTTCTTTGTTTAAGAGTTTCCTTTATAGTTACGGTTACTTTCTTCGCGGAAAATCCACATCTGGTAACATCATGAACTGACACTTCCAGCTGATTACAGCCTCGAAGGTAATCTTTTATTGACTGTATAGCATTGACAGTTTTCTTGATGTCCGCGCCCAAATCTATTAGGGCGCCTAAGAGCATATCACCGGATATTCCAGCAAGCTGACAGTCAATGACTACAACATTATCACGGTTATTTAGCATAACAATCACATATGCCTCAAAGTTTCATTTAAATAATAAGAAGTTAAGGGTACATGGATATTAAGAGGTTACGGAATGTTAGAAATTCGAGAAATATTAACCAAACTTATGAAAAAAGAAATATCAATCCAAGAAGCAGAAAAACTTGTTAAACTTACAGCCATTGAAGAGATAACAGAACTGGCAAAGATAGATATACACAGACACCTCAGAAAAGGGGTTCCCGAGATAATTCTTGCCGAAGGAAAAACGCCAGAAGAAGTAAGAGAAATCGCTATCAAAATTCTAGAACGAACAGGACGAGTAATTATAACCCGATTAGACGAACAACAAACTAAGCTACTTCAAAAAAGCGTTTCAGACGATGTGGAGGTTAAGCTTAACAAGAAAGCGAGGATTCTGGTGATTAAAAAGAGGGGTCTTGAAATCAAGGGAGGGGGAAAGATAGGTATTTTAACCGCTGGAACAGCCGACATTCCAGTTGCTGAAGAAGCTCGGGTAGTCGCTGAAGAAATGGGATGCGAGGTAACTGTAGCGTATGATGTCGGTGTAGCAGGACTTCATAGGCTTATTTCACCGCTAAAAGATTTCATACAGAAAGACATAGATGTCCTCATAGTTGTTGCAGGAAGAGAAGGCGCTTTACCATCTGTGGTAGCCAGCCTAGTTGACATTCCAGTCATAGGTGTTCCAACATCAATCGGATATGGATTTGGCGAAAAAGGATTAAGCGCGTTAATGGCAATGCTGCAAGCATGTTCATTAGGCCTAGCGGTGGTTAACATTGATGGAGGAGTAGCTGCGGGAGCTTTGGCAGCACTAATTGCAAACAAAGTTGCATCGAAAACAAATAGAGAATAATGCTTATTGATTTTTTAGCAATTTAACTGCGAAGACTAGTAAAATCGCTTTACAGCATTATGGAGTTGAAGATAAATCTAAGCCCGAAGAAAATTAAAACTACGTTAAAAACGAGCATAATCAATCGATACCATTTAAATCCAGAAACATCCATTCCCAATTTAACTAAATGGGCAGTAGTTATTAGCCAAACATAGTCCATCCATACATGACAGACATACATGAGGATAACTCCGGTAAATGACATGAACTCTAAGGCGATGAGAATTAGTTGTGCACCCGCGGTAAACCACCAAACAACGAAGAAAGGATTCAATCCAGTAAAAGCCAAGCCTATTAAAAAGAGATTACGGAAAGTCACATGTTTATTGGTAAACTCCATTGCCGAGTTTTTTGACATGATGGAACTACGAATTTGCAATCCACTATAGACAATGAGGGAAACGCCTCCGACAACTCCAATCAAAGTTTTCAAGTGTATATTATCTATGACAGTGAAAAACCCAAAAGCTAATAGCATAACAAGAGTGAACTCAACAAGCGTATGAGCTATTGAAAATACGAACCCGCTTTTGGCTCCTATCCTTGCACCATGTGACAGGTTAGCGAAGAATAGAGGACCTGGGGCGATGGCGCCTGAGCCTGTCACTAAGATTATAGTTACTATAAATTCCAGTAGTTCCATAAATGGTAAAGCAATAAATTATAATAATAAATTTCCTAAACTTTTAACATGCAACACTTTGTTCACTGTTAATAAAAGTAGTTAAGCTACTGCATCGATGATATATAGGGAATTGTTTTGTTCAAAGGTAGCAAGGTTTAGAATAAATCCAAGCTTGTCATATAGAATTTGTTACCGTAAACCTTTTAGAACGTTATGTTTTTCAACGCTTTTACCATGATGAGGTCATGGCTTTTTTCGTAGACGTTATAGCCTTCAGTTTGGTAAGTTTTTAAGATCTTATTGTTTAACACCATTCGGTCGCGAACAGCTATTTTCGCTTTTCCTTCAACTAAGCGTAAGAGTTGTTTTGTGGTTTTTGTAGAAGTGGCGGCAAGCTCAAGGACGTCTATTACTCCCCGGTTTTCTTTGAATATAATATATCCGTTTTCGAGTAAGATTGAGTTTTTAGAGCGGAGCCTCCAACGTCTTTTGATGGCTTCTACATATTTTTTGTCGCGGATAGCGAAACCAGTTTTTCCCATGGAAGATTTATTGTAAATTTCTAGAAGTTTGTTCCAGTCAATTTTTTTCTTTTCTGTTTTTACTTGTCTTGTTCGAGGTTTTTCTTTGCAGATTAGCTTGTAGGCATTAGGGCACTGAGATGCATCAGTATAACCTAGTTTGCGATATAGATAGTAGGCTACAATGACTCGGCTGGTGCATAAAAAGGCGAACCGGTAGTCTTTTTCGTAGAAATACTGGTGAGCATTTTCCATCAAAGCCTTGGAGATTCCTCTCCGAACATGGCTAGGAAGAGTTGCTACACCCCATATTCCGCCTGCAGGCTCTACTTCGCCTTCCAAGTTTCGAGTAGTTAAATCCATAACTCCGACAAAACCAACAACATGATCGTTTTCTACAGCTGCATAACCTATTGGGGTTTTCTTTAACCTTGGGTCCTTCTTTATTGTATTCTCGAATTTTCTTGGATGAAAAGCCCAATTGAAGGCTTGGTCCATCAATGGGAGGAGATCTTCTTTCTTTGGGATTTCTTGGTATGTTAGGATCTTCACGGTTTTCTCCTTGGTGAATGTATTAAGGAAAATGATGAATAAGTTTTATGTAATACAGTAGGGGCTTCTTTTCTGGTTGGCAAGTTTGAATAGTTCGGTTATTTGTTGTTGGGATGCGCCATTTCTTAAAGGTGTCAGAATGTCGATTAAGTTATTATTGGTCATTAAGCATGTTTTGAGTTTTCCGTCACTTGTTAACCTTATTCGGGTACAATGGGCACAGAATTCCGTGTTTTCTATAGGCGGAACTATTTCAACCTTAACGTTTGGCAAGTGGTATACAAGTCGGTTATGCATAAGGCTTCTGGCTTCGATTTTTAACGCTTTGTGTTCGAGTTCCAAGGCGATTTTGTTTAGGTCAATGTAATGCTGAGCGAAAAATTCTTTGGCTATGTTTATGGGTTCAAGTTCGATTAGCTGCAGAATTGTTCCTGTTTGCTCAGCAAATCTGATCATTTGCCATACTTTGTGATCATTTATCCCTTTCAATAAAATCATATTAAGTTTAACTGGGTAAAGTCCAGCTTCCACAGCGGCTTTAACTCCATCTAGAACGTGATTTATTTTCCCACCTGTCAGTTTCTCATAGGTTTCTGCATCCAAGGTGGGAAGGCTTATGTTTACACGTTTCAGCCCTTTATCGTGGAGTTTTTCGGCTAGGCTTGCTAAAAGGGTTCCGTTGGTGGTCATCGATAAATCTTTCAAACCTGGGATAGAGGATATTCCTTCGACAATTTCTAGAATATCCTTGCGTAATAGGGGTTCACCTCCAGTTAGTTTCACTTTAGAAATTCCTAGCTTTACCGCGACTTCAGTTATCTGAACGACTTCCTCAGCACTCATTTCAGCAAATTGATTAATCCTTCTTTCTTCTCCTTCCATGTGACAATATAGACATTGTAAATTACAATTTTGAGTTAGAGCTATTCGGAGGTTCAGAAGTGGACGACCAAAGTTATCCTTTAACATTTCTATTGTTCTTTCCTTCTTGTTATTCTTGCGAGTGCTTGAGGATATGCGAGGCTTCGGGCAATATAAGTTTTTCAAAACAAAGTTTCACAGCGTTAGGTGAACCTGGAATGCAGAATACAACTTTTCCTTTTGCAATACCTGCGAAAGCGCGTGTTAGGATAGAGGCAGAACCTATTTCCTCGTAGCTTAGCCATCGAAAAAGTTCACCAAATCCAGGTAGAGTTTTCTCCATGAAAGGTTCCACAGCTTCGATGGTTACATCTTTTGGGCTTATTCCGGTTCCGCCCGAGAAGACAACTACATCCACATTCTTTGAGTCTAATACTTTTTTGAGGGCTGATTGTATGAGTTCTTTATCGTCCGGAAGCAATGTTCGGAAAGCCAGTTCTTGTCCAGTCTGTAGCAGAAGATTGGCGATTAGTTCACCTGATTCATCCTTTACTTTTTTCCCAGCTTTGAAAGCTTGGTATCTGGAAGTGGTGCAGATGAATACTCCGAAGCGAAGCCTACGGGGTGCTTGTTTTTTGTGCTCTTGAGTGGTTTTGCTCATTTTCAACTTTCCTCTTAGTCTTCGCTTTTTACTTTGCGGATTACTTGAATTGTTTCAATAGCCGTGAAAGGATACTGCCCAGTAGCGTTTTTTTCGTATTGCTTCACCATGTCCCAAATCGTTAGTAGAGCAACAGATGTTGCAACGAGTGCTTCCATTTCTACGCCAGTTTGCGCACGGGTTCGAACGGTCGAAGTTACTTTTATCGTGATTTCGTCTATTACTTCGATCTCTACTTTCACGTTCGTTAAAGGAAGAGGATGGCAAAGAGGAATAATCGTTGGAGTGTTTTTTGCCGCTAGAATTCCGGCAATTTTCGCCGTGTAAATAGGATCACCCTTCGCTATCGTACCTTTTTTGATACGTTCAACTGTTTCAGCTCTTAACTTCAGTTTTCCAACAGCCACAGCCTCACGGAAGATCTCAGGCTTTGTTGTTATGTCAACCATGCTCATACGGCGTTCTAACCTCCCTTTGCTTTAAAATTTTGAAGGGATAACTGCCCCTTCAACTTTTCTGAATACTCTTGTTGAGAAGATCTATCTTGTTCTTTGGGAGTCCCCATTTTTAGTATTTGATGCTGAATGATGTTCAAAGAGTTTCTTATGTTAGTCAAAGCATTTTCGATGACTCTAAGCGAAGAATAGATAGACTGGATTTGTTTGGAAAACTGTTCAAAGAATGGTTTGGTTTCTTCTGGAACTTTTATAGTTAGAACTTGCCCTTGGGATTCACAAATTAGACGAATTTTCAAAAGGGTATTGATTAGTGGAGATGGATTGTCCCGTATCTCTTTAGTTAAGATTAATAAATCTGAGCCATCAGTTAGAGCCTTACGAAGTTGATCTAAGGCTAAGCGAGAATTAGCCAAAGGGTCAGTTGTTTTTTGGAGTAAAATATCTTTGAAGGTAATAAATGTTTGTGTAACGTTTTGGCAACGTCGTTTGATGGTATGGGCTTTTTCCGGCTTTAGCGTAAGGAGTTTCTCTTTTATTTGTTCAATTAAATCTGAAAGTTGGTTTATGTCTGTTTCCGTTTTATTTAGGAGCTCTTTTGGAGGGGCTCTGTCAGAAATTTCTCCGGTGGCTATCTGTGTGGCAAGTTTTTGGAGAATCTGTTCTAAGGCGTTTATTTTTGCGTTAAGTTCTTCGGAGATCAATACATGTCCCTTCTTTATCTGGTTATTTTTGGTCGGGATTTTGAGTTTGTTCCCAGAGTTCGAAAAGGGTTTTTATCACTTTCACTTTCGGGTTTTTGTCATTTAGTCTGTAAATACGTATTCTTCCAAATCGTTTATGCTCGACTAGGTTAAGATTTTCCAAGAACTGTAGATGTTTAACGGCGGTTGTGTGGTTCAGTCCCGTACGTTTGGTTATTTCTGAAAGGTGTAGTTTTTCCATCTTTGTCAAAACCTTTAGGATGCGAAGTCTCCCTTTGGAAGAGAGGACTTCCTCTATAGCCATTATCACTCAGCCTCTTCTTTTAAGCTTTTATAGAGTTCTTTTTCTAGTTGAAACGCTGGAATCCAAGGTAGAGAAATAATAGTTGTTCTCCCCTTAGAGCCTGTTGAATCTTTACGCGTGTGGGTTACTCCTATAACAACAAACTTTTGCAGGTATTTCCAAAGTTGTGTGTGCTTATGAGCTTTCTCGTTGAATTCCTCGCATATAACTTTGTAATTTTCTTCGGCTTCGCCCATGGAGATATAGGCTTTGCCCGTTTGATTGAAGGCTTTAGCTATGCCTAGTAGAAAGAGTTTCTCGTGGAGACTTAATGAAGCAATATCGCTTTTTCTAATGGTTGGATATACACTTGCAGTTGCCATTCGTACACATTCTGGGGTAACAACGCTTAGTTGGTTAGCATCCGCATATTTGCCGGCCCTCCATAACAGCTCAATAGCGTAACGGGCGTTTCCATTTTCAGCTTCAGCTAATTCCGCCACGAAGCTAACGGTGTCCGATGAAACTGTGTTTGATTTAAAGGCTAAGTTCACGCGATCCTTTAATATATCTTCTAGTTGTTGTTTGGAATATTCGGCTAGAGTGATGATATTGTTTTGAAGTGTACTTCGAGTACTATCATCAAGTTTTTCCAAAATTGATAATTCACGAAGTATGCATATCAGTGAAAGCCTATGTGGACGGTTAGGCGAACGAGTTTCTTGTAAGCGAGTAAGTTGATAGATTGGATCTGAACCAGCTTTCTGGATTAGATATTCCAGCTCGTCAAGTGTGAGAATTACGTGAGCATTTTCTTCATCTAAGGCCTGCACTAAGGTTTGCAGAAGCTCTTCAAGCGAGTAACCACGAACAGGAAAATTCGAATAAAAACGTTGCAGAATTCGTTGTAAAACATAAAGCATGTTTCCTCTACATTCACGGCAGTTTACATGTACGTAATGAAAATTAATGTTTCTTTTCTCAGCTTCCCGGGAAAGCTGCAATCCGAAAAACTGAGTTAAAACTGTTTTTCCAGTGCCAATCTTTCCAGCAATCAGAACGCGTTGGCTCATTCTCCCCGGGAAACGAAGAATAAAGCTGAAAAATTGATTTAACAAGTTAAGCTCTGCTAGCCTATGCAATAGCCTTGACGGTATGTAGTTAATGTCAAGTTTTGTCTCGTCCTTGAATACTGTTGAGTAGCTTGACAATTCTGAGATTCCCAAAATAAACTAAAGTTAGACTCATTAAAACATTTGCACCTAGGAGATTGGGGGCGAACAAAGGGCTCCGAAAGTTAATTTCTAGATTTTTGTTCTAGAATATTTCCATATAAGAAATAATGGAAGAAACGAAACACCACTTAAAAGAACGAAAGCCCTCTTCTAGCATAGAAAACTCTTCTAAAAGAGGAATATAGAATTGAATCCGTGGGGGCCAAATCCGGGTCAAAAACGAAGAGATAAACTATACATAATAGCTGAAATCCTAGAAATAGCAAGGGAAGGGACCCTTAAAACCCAAATAATGTATAGGGCAAACCTAAGTTTTACACAGCTGAATCAATACTTGGACTTGCTTACAAAGATCAAATTACTAAGTATAACTCAAGAAAATGAGAAAAAAGTTTATACTACGACAGAAAAAGGAATGAGATATCTGCAAAACTACAGAGAGATAACAAAGCTTCTCACACCAGAGAACAGAAAAAACGGGAATACAAAAATTCCACCACCTCACCTGCTTAGAAAAAACTAACTGTTAAATACTCACCGTTTTTGTATTGCACATAGAACCACATATCCTTTTAGCTCTCCATCTGACACTCTTAGGATCTTCAATCCAGCTTTTTCCAATAATGTCTTGAATTCTTTCCATGAAAAACTCTTTTTTAATCCAGTAACAACTACTTTCCCATAAGGCTTGGATATACGGATAATTTCTCTTAACGTTCTGATAGGATCTGGCATGTTTTGTAGCAAAGTGAAAGCAAAAACCACGTGAAAGATGTTCTCTCTGAAAGGAACGTAGTCTGCATCTGCCCGAACTAAAGAGAACTTGCCAACGTCCGATGCTTGCTTCTTTGCTAGCTTTAAGACAGCCAGAGATAGGTCTAAACCAATCAGCAACTTAACTTTTCCGTTAAGGAAATTAAAGAGGAGACCTGTTCCACATCCTAGGTCCAAAACAGCGAATGAGGATTTTATCATTAGATGTTTTAACGCCGCTTTCATCTTTGCCTCTTGTTCCATAGAATATTGCTCATTGTAAGTTTTCGCTGTTTGATCATATCGCAACATTACTCTGAGTTTATGCTGGAAGCTTTCCATATCCCTCACAAATCTTATTTGTATCTAATCTCCTCTAAAATTTTGAAGAAATTTGAATCCATCTAAGTCTGTGGTTACATTACAAAACCCATCTATGGAAAAAGCAAAAGAATCAATAAAAGAAGCTTTAGCGAGGCATAAATGCCTAATAGTTGTTGGGAATTGCTGGGTGGAATATTCCGGAAGAGCCAGTTCCAAGCTAGAAAGTGGAGAGCGCATTTTGATAATTAAAGAGGATGGCTCATTGCTAGTACACAGGGCTAAGGGCTATGAGCCAGTAAATTGGCAACCACCCGGATGCCTATTCCAAACAGATATGGAAGGCGATTTACTCATAATTAAAGCCATCCGCAGAAAACCCTATGAGCGTGTGAAAGTGGTCTTTGACAAGGTTTACATGATTTCCATGCTTAGTTTGAGGGACACTGGAGAGTTTTCACTTTATGCTAGCGAAGAAGACATGCAAAAGGCTATACTTGCTGAACCACAACTTATTGAAGAAGGCTTCAAGCCAATTGCTTACGAAAAGAAAATTGAGCCAGGTTTTGTAGATGTTTATGGTGTGGATAACAAAGGAAACTTTGTAGTTGTTGAAATTAAACGAAAAACAGCTGGACGAGAAGCTGCTTTACAGTTAGCTAGATACGTAGAAGCTGTAAAAGGAATAGTCAATCGTCCGGTACGAGGAATACTTATCGCACCCAGTTTAGCTAAGGGAGTCCAACGAACCCTCAACGCATTAAACTTGAACTTTAAAGCTTTAGACCCTAAAAAATGCGCTCAAGTCTTAAAGCGTTCGGAAATGCGAAAACTAGCTGAATTTTTCGAAAAAGGATAATGGTTTAGAATTTAAGAAGGGATAATTTACGGATGGCAGTTGAAAGGCTAAGATGAAGGTTTAATTCCATGCCTTTCGTGAACTAGCCACTTTTTGATCAAGTCTCTGACTTCTTCAAGAAATTGATCGTCATGCTCTAAACTTAAAAATTGAGCTCTTAAATCCTCGAAACCTTCAGGCATTTCTATCTTTATAGTTATGAATGGTTTCCCCATGGCCATTTCGAATTCCTTCTTCGTTTCCTCATATTTTTCCTCAGACTTTATTTTCTTCGACCTGAACCAATCCTTAATTTTCATCATTCACACACCTATCAACTTGAATCTAACAACCAAATAGAGGGCTGAAAAAGCAAGTTGAATTACGGTAGTGGCTAACCCAATTTTCGTGAATTCCTTGAAATTCACACTTATTCCTTCTCGTTTCAATGCTCCAATGGCCATGACGCATACGGTTCCACTGAAGGGTGTAGCCGCGCCTCCTAAGTTTGTTCCCAAGACTAACGCTGACCATATAGGAATGGAATTTATTCCTTGGAATACTTGAGAGTTTATTATAGGCGTAAAAGTTAAGGCAACAGCTACATTACTTATAACCATGCTTGCAAGTCCGGTAAAGAATAATGTTAGAATTGAAGCATTAAAGGAATTTTGCCCAGCAAGTTGGAAAAGCTGAACTGAAAAATCGTTGATAATCTTAGTTTTCTCCAGCCCACTGACTATAAACATAAAGCCGGCTATGAAAAACAAGGTTTCCCAATCCAATTCTTTGAAGATTTCAGCAGGGTCAATTTTAGTAAGAGCTAGAGCTATGATAGCACAACCTAAAGCAACTCCCTCCGGCCCTATTTCAAGTCTTTCCAGTGTTAAGAAGAGGAATATAAGCAATAAGAGAATGAACAATGATTTGTAGAAAAGTTTCTTGTCTGTTACTGTTTCCAATGGGTCATATTCTGGAAGGGGTTTTTTATCTCCAAGCCTGGATTTGAAGAGGAAGTATAGGGTAATGATAGTTAGTATCCACAATGATATTTCACAGGGCGCTAAATAGATCAGAAATTCAGTAAAGCTCATCCCAGACTCCATACCAATTATCATGTTGCTTACGGATCCAATCAATGTGCTTGTTCCACCAAGGTTTATCATAATTGTAGCTGACAGAAAATAGGGAACGGGATCATAGTTTAGAAGTTTAGTTATTGTTGCGATTGCTGCAGCCATAAGCAACATGGCTGTGGGATCACTTAAAAACATGGAAACAACAGCTGAGGCTATACAAAGGAAAACAAAAAGCATCCCAGGACTTCCACCGGAAAGTTTAATGGCATATAACGCTGCAACGCGGAATAAACCACTTCTTTCAGCGATTTCAACTACAACCATTGTACCAATGATTAACAGAAGGAGCCGTATATCTACGAAGCCTAGAACCTCGTCATAGGTGAAAGCACCGTATTGAATTCCAAACCAAGCAGTAAGCAGGGCCCCAGTTAGGGCTGCAAGAGACATAGGTGCAAGTTCTGTAGTTGAAATAAGAATTGTTAGGAGGTAAATGAGAAGGAAGATTATGGTTGTTGAATCCATCTCATTCCTCCTCGCTTTTTTCAGCTATACTTGCAAGGCGTTCAGCTAATAATTCGGCTTTCTCTTCAATTATTCGATAAAGAATTCTCCCAATATCATAGATTAATAATAATATGAAAATTAGCGCAATATAAGTCATAATTGTTCTGAGCAAACTTCCACTTTCAAACGCGGTTAGTATGGGCGAGAGGGCGGTTGTTATCAAAATTATTATTATTATGTAAATGACTTCTCTCGCAGCCCTTTTAGAAGATTTCTCTTCTTTTATTCCTAACCGTTTAACGATAACATCTATTACTATATCGCCTATTACCAGCGTATCAGCTAAAGCGCGTATAAGGAAAATTGCCGTAGAAACCATAGTGGTTATCCACACGAACAAACCAGCATCGACGTTAAGACCTGGGATATCTATACCGCGAAGTGTTGGGGGAATGGTAAAGCCTATTATCATGAAAATGAAAGCCATGATCAGACTCATCGTGATCCGTGGAAACCTACGACGGATTTCCTCCCCCATAGACTCCATTTGGGTTCACCGAATTCGCTTTTTTAGATATGGGCTTACGTTTAACGAATTAAAATCATGTGTCGGGATGCAGCTCGAGGGTTAACCATGTTGATGGCGATTTATAAGAATTTTCGTTGCTGCAGCAATTTGGATTACAGGAAAACCATAATCATACTAAATTAATGTTTTACGTAAGGTTCTAAGCTCTCTTTCTGAAAGCCAACCATCTTCTCTAAGCTGTTCTAACCCTTCTTTAATCCTCTCACGTAGGTTTCTGGTTCGTAGGAGATTTGCCTTATTCCCTGCTTCCTCTATTTCTCGTTTGAATACGGCGTTCTTCTCCATTAGTAATATAAGCTTATTTAATAGAGGAGAGAGAGATTTAGTCCTGGGGTAAAGAAGTTGATTAATTTTTTTCTTACCAAGCACTCCTTTAATTTTTGTTGATGCGCTTATCGAGTTTATTATGGCTGGAGGAAATGATACATAGCGCTTTTGGGATTCTGCCTGAAAACATGCCAAGTAAAATGGTACATGAACACGAACACATTTTCGCCTTTTCTGATTTAACCCTATTTTTTCAAACTGCGCAAGAGTAGCTTCTCGAAGTTTTACTAACATGTCAACCTTGTTGATTATCTCTGTAGTTAGCTCTTCAAGTTTCTCCATTTCCTTTCTATAAATCTGGATTCTTGCATCCCTCGAGGCTTCTATATCCATTAAATCTTTTTCTATTTCAATAATTTCGGCTTCACACTGAGACCTTATGTTGAAAACTTCAATTTTCTTTTCACTTTCCTTTTCCTTTATCTTTTTTTCAGTTTCTTTGAGTTGTTCCTTAATTTTGGCTAGTTCTTCTTTGATTTTTCTCAGTTCTTCTTTCCATTTTTCTTCGCTTACTTCATCTTTGTTAATTCTAGAAGTTTTTATTTCAGCTTCACAGTGTTCCATTTTGTTTAGCGTCTGTTTTAGCTTTTTTTCCATTTTCACCTTCTCTTGTTGAAGTTGATAAAGTTGTTTTTCGAATTCCTTTGAAATCTTTGTTATTTGGGCGTCATATTTTTCGCGAACGCGCTCTACTTTTTGTTTGATAGCGGTTTCTTTCTTTTCAAGCTCTTCATCGAATTTTTCTTGGATCTCTTTGATCTTATTGCGTAGTGCCTTGATGTAATTACCAGTTATGGTGTTAAGCTGTTTCATTGTTTTGCATAAGAAGTTAATTTCCTCAGTGAATTGATTTCTTAGACTTTGAAGCTCCTTTTTTGTTATGATTACTTCTTCTTCATCCAAGGTTGGTGAAAGCACAACCATTTCTGATGGAGGAGAGTCTATCTGCGTAGCTTCAGACAAATAACCGCTGAACTCATTTAGAAAATCCGGATTAGCTATGAGTCCATCTATTGTCTTTTCTATCTCGTTTTCAGGAACCCGAAAATAGTTTAGATTATCAGTCAGAAAAGTTAGGTAAGTTTCTTTTGTTTTAGAACTTCTTTCAAGGTTTTCAAGAAAAACTTTCACGTTTGGAATGTTTTTATAGGTTATTGTATGTGAAGAAAAGTTTAACCCGTCCAAGAGTAGAGTTGTATCACCTAGGGGTATAAGCCAAAATGGATAACAAATTTTGGCTAGAAATAGAAGTTTTTCTACTGGCTGTTTGGAAAAGAGACCGCCGCCTTTTTTCCTTTGCTCTTCAGCCAGACAGAAAACTGCTGCTTTTTCCATTTCCTTAGTAAAGGGTTCGCCTCGTTTTGGAGAGGGAACAGCGTAGGGAACTAGAAATTCCATAAAGTTTAATTGCAAGATTTTCACATACTCCAAGTGGCTTCTTCTCACATTTTAGAATGGTTTCCTTTAAATGTGTTATGAAATTTCCGTAACAAATAAGATTTGACCGAGTTTTAATAATTTTAAAGGTAATTAAGCTAGCAACGCTTCCTAAGAGGAAGCCAAAGACAAGATAGATGAAAGACCAAGATGTACTGTAAGGTTCTTTTTCCTTTCTGTTTCCGGTGTCTATTTTCAGATGATCTTGCGTGTTAAAACTTTGTTTTACTTTAAAGACTGTGTGAAGGAACGTTTCTCCACGTTCCATAGAGGGTTCTATAGCGGTGGATTCCAGCCATTCATTCCAAGAAGTTATCATGACCGTTTTCAAGTCTTTGTCGGCATAATTAAATGCGGTAGTTAACATTCTTTCAAACATGGTTTCGCTGGGAGTTAGTTCTATGCCTTGTTCAAAATGCTTTGTTGTGTCAAAGCCTGGATAAGCATTTGGAATAAACTTAATCCCTATACTTTCAGTAGTCAAACGCCATTTAGGATAATATTCCTCAGCCTCAGTTAAGATTTTGTTCCAATTTTTAGTAGGGTTAGAGAAGAAATAATTTGTAACAGCGTCAAGAGAATTGAATAAGTAAGAACCTGTGTTAGGAGGAATTGGTTCGCCGCCTAAATCGCCGATGAGATAAAGGTTTATCTGTTTTCGCAAGGCGGTGAAAAAGTTTTGCGTAGTTGTGGTTCCTAGAGTATTGTATATGTATGGAAGATTGTAAATGAATAGAACGGGTTTTCCGTCAATCTTCAAATAACTTGGATGGATGAAGTAATTTTCTGCGGCGTAATTTATGTCTTCAAGAAAAATTCGTGTGAAGTTTTCATTCGCTTGAAGAGCAGCATTTAGAACAATAACTGATTCATAGAAAAGGCAAAACTTGAAGGTTTCTAGATGTTTTGCCTTCAAAAGGCCATTTTTAAGGTTGTCGTTTATGTGACGGTGATCATACCAGTCCCATGTTCCAAGCCATGAGACTGAAAAGAAATTTATCCCATGTTGTTTGGCCAATATAATATGCTTGTCTGCCACTGATGAGTTGCCCGAATCATATTCGCCTAATAAAGGCGTATATTTAACTCCTTCTTTCCAATGGTTAATGTAAGGGGACGGTAACCCCCACCAAATATAGTAATATACTCCAACTTTGAAGCCATTCTCATTAACAGCTGTGTAGCTGTTTCTAGAGGTACATGCAGCAAGGAGAGTTGCTATAAGCAATGTAATAATCAGTTTAGAAATTTTTAGGGACATAACAACCCATCAGTTCTTAGGTAGACCATTAAGATAAAATTAACTTTTAGTTAAAGTAGGCAAAAATTATTAGGTCTAAGAAAGATTAAGATGAAAATAGTTGAAACTTTCAGTATGGAAAGGGCTTTGAATGCAGTTTCATTCGAAATTATTGGGAATTGTTGGGAAGCCTAATGTTGGTAAGTCTACTTTCTTCAGTGCGGCTACTTTAGCTCCAGCTGAAATAGCTAATTACCCATTCACTACAATTAAGCCAAATCGAGGAATGGGTTATGTACGTTCACCATGTGTATGCAAGGAGTTTAAAGTAAGAGATAATCCGGTTAATTCCCTGTGTATAAATGGGATGCGACTAATTCCTGTGGAGCTTATTGATTGTGCTGGACTTGTTCCAGGGGCATGGCAGGGCAGGGGATTAGGGAACAGATTTTTGGACGAGATAAGAAAGGCAGATGCTTTGATCCATATAATAGATGCCTCTGGATCCACAGATTTAGAAGGTAAAGTGCTCAAACCGGGTGCGCATGATCCAGTGGAAGATGTGAAATTCCTTGAGGTCGAAATAACAATGTGGCTTGCCAATATACTAAAACGAGATTGGACAAAACTAGCTAGAACTATTGAATCAGGTGGAAAGGATTTGCTTTCGACACTAGAGGAGAGACTAAGTGGATTAACCATAAAAAGGACGCATATTTTCGAGGCTCTAAGAGTCACCGGATTAAATCCGGAAAGGCCAGCAAGTTGGACAGAAGAGGGTTTCTTAAAATTTGTTGACGCCCTAAGGCGAATAGCTAAACCCATGCTAATAGTTGCAAATAAGATCGACTTGCCTTACGCAGAGGAGAACCTTCGAAGATTAAAAGAATTAGATTATATTGTGGTTCCTTGTTGTGCTGAGGCCGAACTAGCGTTGAGGAGGGCTGCCGAGAAAGAGCTTATAGACTATACACCAGGAGACTGCAATTTTACCATAAGTGCTCCAGAAAAACTGACTCAAGCACAAGTTAAGGCATTGGAAACAATAAGGGAAAAAATACTTGTTAGACATGGTTCAACTGGTGTGCAGCAAGCAATAAACACAGCGTTCTTCAAGCTTCTAAACATGATAGTTGTTTACCCGGTTGAAGACATTGAACATTTAACAGATCATGAGGGAAGAATTTTACCTGACGCTTACTTAGTTCCTTTTGGAACTACCGCTAGAGAGTTCGCGTATATAATACATACAGAGCTAGGAGACACCTTCATATATGCCTTAGAAGCGAGAGAAAAGAAACGGATAGGGGAAAACCATGTCCTAAAAGATAGAGATGTGGTTTCCATAATCAGCGCAAAGAAAAGAGTATAGATTTCTTTCAACGCCCAAATCGTCTCTTACGTTTCTGGTAGGTTCTAACGGCTCGCAGAAGGTCGATTTTGCGGAATTCAGGCCAGAACACATCTAGAAAGAAAAGTTCGCTGTAAGCGGATTGCCACAAGAGGAAACCACTTAGACGCTCTTCGCCCGAAGTTCGGATTATAAGGTCTGGATCTTGTTTAGGTAAATAAGAAGTATACAAATGTTTTTCAAACATCTTTTCAGTTATATCTCCGGGAGCGATTTCACCGTCATGAACCTTTTCCGCTATTTTTCTAGCGGCATCCACTATTTCAGCTCTTCCACCATAGGCAATAGCTATATTTAAGAAGTGTTTGTCGTAATTTTTTGTGCATTCTTCTACTTCAGCGATAAGTTTCTGGAGAGACTTGGGTAGAAGCCTAGTACGACCTATAACCCTTACACGAACCTTATTTTTATGAATACGTTCATCTGAGAAGAGTTTTTGAAGTTTTTCTTCTAGAAGCTGCATTATTTCATTAATTTCGCGTTTCGGTCTTTGAAAGTTCTCTGTGGAGAACGCGTAGAGCGTTACAGATTTAACTTTAAGGTCAAAGCACCAATCAAGGAGCTTTTCAACTTTTTCTGCCCCTTCTTTATGTCCCATCCAAGGATTAAGCGCCTTTTTTAAAGCCCACCTACGGTTTCCATCAAGTATTATTGCTATGTGTTCTGGCTTTTCACCGTTTTTTATTTGGTGCCAGAGCCATTTTTCATAGAGCTTGTAAATGCCGATTACCGATAGGAAACTCTTAAGCATTATTTGTTCCCGAACCTAGCCTGTGTTAACGCCTTAGCGCATGGGCAGTCACGCTTCTGAGGTAATACTCGAACTGTTTCAATTAAGATTTTCTGAAGAATAGGCATTACTTGTTCAGCTATTGTGTGAACTTCTTTTGTGCTTAACTCTTTTTGAATGCCAGCCGCCATGTTCGAAACGTAACATATTGTAGCATAGCACATTTCAAGCTCTCTGGCTAAGACAGCCTCTGGAGAACTAGTCATTCCTACCACATCGCAACCTAAACGGCGAAACATTTCAATTTCCGCTGGAGTTTCGAATCGTGGACCTTCGGTGCATACGATAACTGCTCGTGTTTGAACGTGAGGGTAAAGTTTTTTTGCATTTTCAATTAAGAGATGCCGAATCTGAGGGCAATATGGTTGAGAGAAATCTATGTGAGTAACTGGAGCATCATCATAGAAGGTATGTTTTCTAAACTTTGTGAAGTCAATCAAGTCGTGAGGGACTGCTAGGTCGGCTGGTTTAAATTTTGGGTTTATTGCACCTACAGCATTAGTTGCCAAAATTCTTTTCACGCCTAAGGAGTATAGGGCATAAATGTTTGCTCGGAAGTTTATTTTGTGTGGTGGAATAGCATGGTGAACTCCATGCCGTGGAAGGAAGGCTACCTTTCGTCCATGTAACATTGTCGTGAAGATTTGAGGGGAAACCCCATAGGGTGTGCCTAAACGTATGGTTTCAGCGTCCTTTACGAACTCTTCTAGTCCTGTTCCGCCTATTATTGCGATCTCAGCCTTCTTCTCCGAATTCCTCAATTTGTTCTTCCTTCCCCTTGAAAAAGTCATGGAAAGTTCGGTAGATAACAAAAACTATCAATATAGTGGCTATGGCTATTAAAACGCCTATTATTATTGAGAAAATTAGCCGTTCATAGCTTAGTTCCGGATTTTTCAATATTTCTGACGTTTCAACAAATATCTGTCTAGACCAAATGATAACGGAAACTATTACAGCAGTTCGTAATAGTCGAATATCTCGTTCAAAATACCATTTCACGGCTCTTCCAAAGAGCAAGACACAGACTCCAACAATTATTAAGTCTATAGAGCTTCCAATAAACCCTCCTGTGAGGGCCGGTACAAGAGCTGCCCACCCTCCTATGTTTTGGGGGAAAGTTTTTATTTCAGCTACAGCGCCATTCCACCCCAAGAAAATTCCTATAGTTACACATATGAAAGCTGTTAACGCCGAGAAGTTTGCAATCTGCACAGGCAAAGGCGGTGGCGAGTACTCTTTAATCCATTGGTAGACATTCTTAAAATACTTGTCGATTCCAAAGCCTTTGTAGAAGAGGTAAATGCCCAGCACCATCAAGAAGGCAATCCAGTAGTAATAGAGAAGATTAAAAACAGAGAGGATACTTAGGATTATAAGGAGTAAACCTGGTAGGCCTAGAACTATGCGGGAATAACGTGGATGCTCTAGCAGTATTTTTAGGTAACGAGTGAACAATGCAGCAGTTTCCTCGATGGATTTGCTATGTCGCACAACTATTCGACGGACTGATGAAACTGGAACCCTTGATTCGATTAGGGGGAGGACGGCTTCATCTGAATAGCCATCAGTTACTAAGATAACTTCGTTTGCCTTGAACTTCTCTAGGACTTCGTTAAGTTCAGTGACAAGTTTTCGGTCAGCACTTATACCGCCAAACTCCGAACCAGTAATGGTGGCTACTTGGAATATTTCATTCGATTTTCTCTCGCCATAAAGCCGGTCATAAACTCTTACACCCTCAAAGATTGCGTTAGCGTCGGGTTCCTCAGGATCTCGTAGAGCCAACGCGATGGCTGCATTCAGATTTTCTTCTCTTCCTAAAACCGGGGTTTTTATTCCAGCCTTTTTACCTAAATCGTCGTCCCTGTCTACACATAAAATTAGTATTCGTTTTTCCGCCCCTCCCGTAACAGCCATCACGTTTCGCCTTTTAAGCGTAAATGCAATGATATTAACACTTTAATCTTGTGTTTCAAGCTGAATTAACCTTCTGTTTGACTTATGTCATTTTCGGCGAGAATTTGGAATTCTTCCCAACTGAGTTTTTCGCCGCGTTTCAGTTTCTTTTTTGCATTTTCTATAAGTTTTTTACGTATTTCTAATTCATATTTCTGCTTTCGTTCCTCTTCGAGTTTGTGCAATTTCTCTTTTAGAGAGTTTATTTGGGTTAGGATCTGAGAGCATTTTTGGTGTATAGTTTGGGCTTGTTGGCGAAAGGTCGAATAGTTTTGATGAGCTATGTCAGATTCATTCCGTAACGCTTCGATTTTTTGGAGTTTTTCCAACATTTGCCGGTGAAGTTTTTGGCTTTTCTCTGCTATTTCAGTAAGTTGTCTGTGATATTCTTTGACTTTTGTTTCTAGTGTTTTTATCTCAATTTGAAGTTCTAAACGTTGTTGTTGAAGTTGTTGAAGTTGCTTGTAGATAACTAGACCAGCGTTCACGTGCTTAACCTTTGCTATCAACTTCTTTTCTTCCTCAAGAGTCAGTGGAGTTGTTTGGATTTTCCATTCAAGTTCTTCGAATTCTTTTTGTAAGGCCTTAAAACTTTTAGAGGGTTTTTCATTTTTTAGTTCCAAAAGTTTTTGCTTTATTTCTGTTATTTGTTGTTTTTTTATGGCAATTTTCTTTTTTACGGCTTCTCTTTTCATCTTTAGTTCCTTTACACGTTGATTTAGTTGGTTTCTTTTTTGCCGGAGCGTTTTAGCTTCGTTTTTTAGGGTTTTTATCTGATTGTTTATTTCGTTTCTCTTTTGAGCCCATGATTTTGCTTCGATGTTTAGCTGACTTCTTTGTTGTTTTAGGGGATTCAATTGTTTGGTTAATTTAGCTATTTTTTGTTTTAATTCTTCCTCGGTCATTGCTTTCGCCTAATCTTGTGTTTGCGCTTAATTTGATTCCATTGAAGAATTTTGTTTAGTAAGGTTTTTCCATTTTCTGTTGTAAAGAGAGGTAAATCCCAGTCTTCAGTTATTCTCCACCGAATTATTCTATGGTTAGTTACTTGTTTAACGTAGGGTCGTTTATAGACTAGAATCCCCCTCCTTTGCCAAGTAGGAGTTTTGGCTAGATTTACACCCTCTTGGAATAATAGTTCATGAAGAACGTTTGCCTTTAGTCTTTGAAGTTTCTTTGCGATTTCAGATGGTTTGTATCCTTCATGTCGCAGTTTCCAATAGGCATAGGCGTTGTTGTGATTTCGCCACAAGTTGATTTGCCTCCAACTTAGATACTCAGCGATCATTTCTTTTTTAGGAGTCAGCACTATCCGAGAGTCAAAAGCAATTATCGCTTGCTTACCGAAGGTGAAGTTTGTCCTTATGGAGAAAACACTGGAAACTATTCCAGCTAAAACTGAGTTTATCTTTTCCACTCTTCCATTAAAGGGAACACTGGCAGTGAATAAAATGTTTAGTTCGTCGCTTGCAACGTAAACGAGGGTAGGATTCATCCCGGCTCGAAACAAGGCTTTTGCCGATTCAACCAGACATTGAGCGAATCTACGATCGAAGGGTTTTTCTGTTTCTAGTTTATCTGCGAGTTTTCTGAATTTCCAGCCATCCAATCTTACGAAGAAGGGAATTTTTGGTGGAATTTGAATATTGGAAAAAGCTTCACTTTCATGTCCATAGGTTGTTTCATTCGAGCATAATTCTTGCATCGACTGTTTTTGCTCCCTTCTCGTAAACCATTATAGGATTTAAGTCCAGTTCTTGAATCTCCGGATAGTCCATCACTAGTTTGGAAGTATTAACCAGGATCTTAGTTAATGTTTCAATATCAGCTGGGGGCATGTTCCGATAGCCTTTCAGAACTGGGTAAGCTTGGATTTCTTTTATCATATCCTCAGCTTCTTCAATGGTTATAGGAGCAATTCGAAAAGACACATCTTTAAGGATTTCAACGAATATTCCGCCGAGCCCGAACATTATCGTTTGACCGAATTGGGGATCTTTAACGGCGCCAACTATTACTTCAGTCGCGGAGGGAGCCATTTCCTGAACTAGAACGCCAATTATCTCGGCTTTAGGCTTATGCTTTTTGACATTGTCAACTATTTTCTGGTAGGCTTCACTAACTTCTCTAGGGGTTTTGAGGTTTAACATGACTCCGCCTACATCGAATTTATGAATCACATCAGGAGAGATGATTTTTAGTACAATAGGGTAACCTATTTTCTCTGCATGTTCTACAGCTTCTTCAGGAGATTTAGCTACCATAAACTTTGTAACAGGTATTCCATACTCTGCACATATTGTTTTAGCTTCGGATTCAAGCAGAAATTTTCTTCCTTTTCTTCGAGCTTCAACAATAATTTCCGAAACTTTACTCACAACCACATACTCCACGTAATAGTCTTTTCTATTATTTTCCAGTGTTTGACTTTAAGCGTTTCCCTTCAAACACTGGAGCAAGGATATTCTATTCTTATTTTCATTAATCTAACTTTACTCTCATGAAAGAGGGATGAAACTATTAAAGAAAGAAGATGAGGTTTATGTTTCCAGCTTTCTTATTCGAGTTTCAATGAATTCAACCAGCTGCTCTTCAGTCATTTTCTCTTCTTCTCCCTGTTTTCGGAGCTGTTCCTCAATTGTTGCAAGAGTTTTGTCCATATCTAAGGGTTTGATTATGTAGGCATCTGCTCCTTTGTTTAGGGCCTCAATAGCGTTCTGCAATGAAGGATAGCCAGTGATTATTATTTTCCGCATTTTCGGTTTACTGACCTTTAACTTGTTTAAGAGTTTTGTTCCTTCCATGTCAGGAAGCCTAATGTCGATTAGGGCGAGGTTGTAAAAATTCTTTTTAGATTTCTTTATGGCTTGTCTGCCACTTTCTGCCGTGTCAACAATGTATCCTTTTTCTTCTAATATGGCCTTGAGAACCTTGCGTATGCTGGTGTCATCATCGACAAGGAGTATTCTGGGCTTCTCTTCCAAGATTTTTCACCTCCTTCCATTTTTTTCGTTTTAATAGGCAAAATAACCGTAAAGCATGTTCCCTTACCAACTTCGCTTTGAACGGCTATTTTACCGCCATGGGCTTCAACAATACGTTTGCATATTGATAAGCCCAAACCGATACCTTTTGCTTTTGTCGTAAACAATGGCTTGAAAAGCTTATTCATGTTTTCTTTAGAGATACCAATGCCAGTGTCATGGAAACCTATCCTCACGAAGTTCTTAGTTTTTCTAGAAGTTATTTTGAGTGTTCCGCCGTTTGGCATAGCTTGAATGGCGTTTCGAATTATGTTATGAAAAACTCGTTTTATTTGGCTTACATCCACACTTAATACATGAGTGTTTTTCGTCAGATTTACGACTTTAATGTTCTCAGGAATCTCAATTTCAGTCAGAATTCTCTTAACGACTTCCTTAATGCTTATCTTTGATAGTTGAAGATTAATCTCGCGAGAAAAATCCAATAAGTCGTTTACTATCTTGTTCGCGTATTTAATGTCATTCTCAATTATTTCAAACATTTCCCGCATCTTGTCATCCATTTTATCCACTAGCTTTAATTTCAGATAGTAGACAGCTCCACTTATTCCGGTAAGGGGGTTACGGAGATCATGCCCCACGCTGGCCGCGAGTTCGCCGATGACCGCTAATCTGTGAGCGTTCTCAAGCTCCTTCTGCATTCGCAGTCTTTCTGTAACATCTCTCAAGATCGCTAGAATCGCTGATTTGCCTTCGTAATCTATTAGTGTGCTGTTTACTTCAACATAAAGTTCGCGACCATCTTTTGCTTTGATTCTTAAGGTGAAGGGGCCTAGATGTTTGGCTCTTTCTTTGGAGGCTTTTCGCAGCAGATATTTAACTTGGGTGCGATATGGTTCTGGAACATGTTGAAGCATAGGTTTTCCGATATATTCTTCTCTAGAATATCCTGTGATTTCGGTCCATCGTTTGTTTATGAAGACGAAGACTCCGTTTTGGAAGATGGCGATGCCGTCATTGGCATTTTCTACGACTGTTTCATATTTTTTCTCGAGCTCCAATAGTTTTCTTGTCCGTTCTTGGACCTTAAGCTCAAGCTTTTCTGCATACTCACGGACTTTTCTCTCGAGCCTTTTTCGTTTCGTAATATCTTCACATAGCATAACTACACTTTGGAGTTGTTTGCTTTCATCTAGAACGGGGAAAATTCGTAAAGCTAGAGTGCATCTTCTCTTTTTTCCGTGAGATTTTGGGAAAGTAAATTCTTTCTCGCAGAAAATCGTCTTTCCAGAGTAAGCTTGCTGGAACTCTTCGATAAGGCCTGATTTAATTATTCCTTTATGTTTGAAAACGTTAATTTGGCCTACAACACGAGAACGTTTAGGTATTCCGAAAATTTTTATAGCCGCCTTATTTGCATCAATGCAAACACCGTTTTTGTCGAAGACCCATATTCCGATAGGGTTTTGTTCCATTATGCGAGTCACAAAGTCTTTGGCTGTTTTTAAGTCCTTAATTAACCTAGCGTTTTCAATGGCAACGGCTGCCTGATGGAGAAAAAGCTCTAAAGGAGCTAGGGATTCTCTGGTTGGTCTTCGTCCATCAATTGGGTCATCCACACTCAAGATTCCCACTATGCGACCACCAGGTACTCGCAGTGGTGCATAAAGCATATCTTGTGGATCCCAGTCCACCATCTCCTCTGGTGGGATTCTGCTTCGAACAACTCCTGTAGCGAATTTTTTTCTTACCCATGGATCACTCCAAGGGAGATAGTAAAATTCACCTATTCTGAATCGTTTAAATTCTGGCCCGAGACGTTCTTTCCAAACGTGTCCTGGGGGGCGGTTTTCCCATAGGAATTCAACTTCTTCAGGTGTTAGTCCAGCGGTGACTATGTGATTTGGGCTGACTACTTCTAGATTCTCATCTCTGACAGATATAACTACCCTTCGCCAGCCTAATCCCCTTATGGCTTCGGCTATGACTTGGAGTCTTTTTCGAAGGTCAGCTGTTTGAATCATTTCTGTGCCGCTTTTCATTAAAGCCATAAACTCTCTGGTTCTTTTTTGTAGCTGCTCTTCAAGGATGGATTGACGGGTGACATCACGAACTACTTCAACAAGTATGGATGGCTTTCTGTTCTCCTTCACTATAGAAAAATCTATTTCGGCGGGAAAAACTTCACCATTTTTGCGGAGTCCTCGAACTCTAAGATGTACGTTAGAAGCATTTTCTTTTAGGATTTTTTTCAATCTATATTTTACTGTGCTTCGATCTTCAGGAATGATAAACTGGTAGAATGTTTTGCTGATGCATTCGTCGTAAGAGACTTCGTGAAGTTTGAGGAATTTTTTATTTGCTTTTCGGATGAAGCCATCTAGGTCGCTTATTGCTATTGCATAGGTTATGGCGTTGAAAGCTTTGCAAGAAACGCCTTCTGTGAAAACTTTATCCTTTGTCATTATCGTGGCCTCCTTGATTTTTTGCTGGCCAAGAGTTTCATGACGAATCTTACAGACTTTAGTAGGTCAGAGCAGTCTTCTTCAGTTGTAACATCAAATTTTCTGAACAATTCCTGTATAATTTGTTTTTCAATAAGAGATGATCCTGGACCGAAGATCCGACGTAGTCCTTCGATGAAATCTTCTAGTTTTTCTGGAATTTCATCTTTTCTCACTAGATTTCTTTTTTCTAGATGGTAGTAAATGGCTTCTCGTGGAGATTCGCCTAGAACGAGTAAACCTTGGTCTATGCATTCAAGTAGGATTTCCCTGAATTCATCCACATCTAGCTCAGTTTCGTGCTTATCTCTAGATAAGCGTAACATTTTAAATGCCACTCGAAGATAGTGGTGGGTTTTTGAATAAAGTTTTATGAATTTCAAATTTAGATTAAAGTTAGATTCTGAATTCTAATATCTTCAAAAGACTAATAACTCACAGATGGTATCCATATAAAATTCTTTAAAACAAACTACTTTGGAGATGGGAAAGATGGATGTTAAAAAAATAACCGTTCTCGGCGCAGGTTTGATGGGACATGGAATATGTCAAGTTGCAGCTCAAGCTGGATATGAGGTAAACCTTCGAGATGTGAAGCAGAAATTCTTGGATCGCGGTATGGAAATGATACGGCGGAGCCTAAGCAGATTCCAAAACAAGGGGGTCTTAACGGAACAACAGGTTCATGAAATACTAGACCGAATTCATCCAATGTTAGATTTGAAAGAAGCCGTTGCGGAAGCCGACCTGGTCATTGAAGCTATACCAGAAATAATAGAACTTAAGAAGGAAACGTTTAGGGAAGTAGATAACTATGCTCCCGCACATGCTATAATCGCTTCGAACACATCTTCTATAAGCATAACAGAGCTGGGTTCAGCCACCAACCGTTCAGAAAAGGTCTGCGGTATGCACTTTTTTAATCCACCCCAACTAATGAAACTTGTTGAGGTGATAAAGGGAGCCAAGACATCCCATGAAACTATTCAAACAGTCATGGAAGCCGCAAAGAAAATGGGTAAAGAAACGGTGCTTGTAAAAAAGGATGTTCCAGGCTTTATAGTTAACCGGATACTTATTCCAGCGTTAAACGAAGCCGTGGCTTTATATTGGGAAGGAGTAGCGGATAGGGACGACATAGACAAAGCAATAAAATTAGGTTTAAACTGGCCTATGGGGCCACTTATGCTTTTGGATTATATAGGAGCCGACACAGTACTATCTATAACAGAGGTACTCTCTCAAGACATTAACGTTAAGTTTCAAGCACACACCGGATTAAAACAGATGGTTCGAGCAAGACTTTTAGGTAGAAAAACTGGAAAAGGATTCTACGACTGGACAAAGAAGTGAAGCATAATGGAGTTTAAATACATAATTTACAAGAAAGAAAATGATGGAGTAGCTATCATAATTTTGAACAGACCTGATGCCCTAAACGCTTTTAACAAAGAGGTCATAAACGAAGTTCTAATTGCGTTAGAAGATGCTGAAGAGGATGAAAATGTTCGTGTGGTGGTTCTTACCGGGGCTGGAGAAAAGGCGTTCTCAGCCGGCGCGGATATAAAAGCAATGAAGGAAATGACCCCGCTAAAGGCTCGAGAACTTTCGCTTATGGGAAATAAACTATGCGGGGCTATAGAAGATTTTGGAAAACCAGTCATAGCAGCAATTAATGGATATGCCCTCGGAGGTGGATTGGAAGTTGCTATGGCTTGCGACCTACGCTTAGCTTCGGAAAAGGCGCGAATGGGGCAGACAGAAATAAACATTGGACTGATTCCCGGCTGGGGGGGAACTCAAAGACTCACACGGTTAATTGGAAAGACCAGGACAAAGGAGCTTGTCTTCACTGGCAAAATGATTGATGCAAAGACAGCAGAGCAATGGGGACTTATTAACATGGTTCTGCCATCTGATGGGTTCATGGAACATGTGAAAAAGTTTGCAGCGGAACTAGCGAAAAAGGCGCCAGTAGCACTTCGCATAGCCAAATCTCTAATTGATAAGGGGGCGGATGTAGACTTAGAAGTAGCCTTAGCGCTAGAACGTGAGGGATTCGCTGTGGTAGCTTCAACTGAAGATCTTCAAGAAGGAGTGACAGCTTTTATGGAAAGAAGGAAACCAGAGTTTAAAGGAAGATAGTAGGAGATTGTCAAGGAAAAATCGCATAATCTTTGTTAAGGGATGGGAAGAACTTTGCCACCAAACCCAGAAAAGCTTCTCGAAGATCATGCTGGAAAACAAGTTTTGCTTCTAGGCAATGAAGCCATAGCCCGTGGGGTAATTGAAGCAGGGATAAGTGTAGTCACAACTTATCCGGGAACCCCAGCTTCAGAAATAGGTGACACAATATCACGGTTGGCTGCCAAGGCTGAAATTTATATGGAGTATTCCGTGAACGAAAAAGTTGCTGTAGAGGTCGCGGCCGGTGCAGCTGTCTGTGGTATTCGTGCTTTGACAGCTATGAAGCATGTAGGTTTAAATGTAGCTGCAGATGCTGTGATGACTTTGGCGTATATAGGTGTACGCGGCGGGTACGTAATTGTCACAGCTGGTGATCCAGAATGTTACAGTTCTCAAAATGAACAAGACAATCGGTTGTATGCTTTACTCTCAAACTTGCCGTGTCTCGAGCCCTCAAATCCCCAAGAATGTAAGGATATGGTAAAATATGCAGTTCAAATATCCGAAAAGCTGGAACTTCCAGTGCTTTTGAGAACTGTTACCAGGGTGAACCATACACGTGGACCAGTAGTATATGGTAGCATAGAAAAACCACGTTTAGAGGGTGAATTCTTACGTGACGTTAGGCGTTTTGTTGCTGTTCCACATCATGCGAGGCCGATGCATGTTAGGCTTCTTCAAAAAGTTGAGATGGCAAAAGAGATAAGTGAAAACTCGCCATATAATCGTGTTGTTTACCGAGCTTCAGACAGTCGAATTGGCATTATATCCTCGAGTGCAGCGTATAACTATGCTGTAGAAGCTGCTGACTTTTTAGGGCTTGACGCTAGCTTTTTGAAAATTGGGATGAGTCACCCCTTCCCGGAAAAAAAGGTTACAGAATTCCTCAAAGAACATGAGAAGGTTATAGTTGTGGAAGAACTTGAGCCTTACTTAGAGATGCAAGTGAAAGCTCTAGCTCTGGATTATGTTCCAGAGGTGAAAATCTATGGAAAGATGAGGAAACAGTATTTCCCACGAGCAAGCGAGTTCTCCACTCGTATAGTAGCCGAAGGATTAGCGAAAATAACTGGCATACAATTGCCAATAGATTTCAATAAAATAGATGAAAGATTCAATGAAGTTAGCCAAATACTAATGAGGCGCCCACCAGTTTTATGTGCCGGATGCCCCCATAGAGCTTCCTTCTACGTGCTTAAAAAAGCAACAAAAAGCAAGGCATTATTTCCAACGGATATAGGATGTTACGCGTTGGGAATTGCACCGCCTCTTTCAGTAGGGGATCTTCTTATATGTATGGGTGCAAGCGTGGGTACGGCTGGGGGAGTAAGTCGAGCGACTGGAGTTGACACGGTTGCCATCATAGGGGATTCTACCTTCTTTCACGCTGGAATACCAGCCTTAGTAAACGCTGTTTATAACAACCATAAATTCACGTTAGCAGTAGTCGACAACTTAACAACAGCGATGACTGGACATCAGCCTCACCCAGGTATAGGAAAAACTGGGACAGGAGAACTGGGAAAGCGGGTGTTAATCGAGAAGGTGGCTCAAGGATGCGGAGTTCAATTCGTGAAGGTAGTAAATCCCTTCAATGTAGAAGAGTCAATAAAAATGGTTAAAGAAGCTTTAGAAATTCCAGGCCCATCAGTAATAGTGTTTCGAGCGCCATGCGCCTTGCTTTTGGTTAGAGAGAAAAGACGAAAAGGTGAGAGGCTTGAGCCCTGTAAGATTTCTGAAGCATGCACTAATTGCATGGCTTGCATAAAGGTTCTAGGATGCCCAGCGTTAATAGTTAGGGAAGGAACAGTAATTATTGATGAAACTTTATGTACGGGATGTAGTCTGTGCGCTCAAATCTGCCCATATCAAGCAATAGAACTTCCCGAGAAAGGGGGAAACAAATGAACATTTTCAATCTTCTCCTAGCTGGAGTTGGTGGACAAGGCATATTATTAGCTGCAGAGGTGCTAGGCACAGCGGCACTTAGTGAAGGCCTAAATGTTCGTGTAAGTGAAATACATGGTGCAGCCCAACGGGGTGGAGCCGTTGTTTCTAATATTAGGATAGGTGAAAGAGCCTTAGCCCCAACAATAACTGAGGGAACAGCTGATATGATTCTTGGACTCGAACCATTGGAAACGCTTAGGAATCTGAAGTTTGCTTCAGATAAGACCTTGGTGATTATGAGCAGCGAAATCATAATACCGACCGGTGTCTACCTAAAAGCTAGCGAAGTACCTATTCCAACTTTGGAGACTATTCTCGAAAAGATTAGACTCTTTACAGGAAATGTAATAACAGTTAAAGCGTCAGATCTGGCGAGAAAGGCTGGGAACATTTTAACACGGAACATAGTTTTGATTGGAATTTCAGCTGCAACTGGAAAACTACCAATGAAAACTGAAACTCTGAAAAGAGTAATTGAAGAACTAGTCCCAGCAAGGTATCTGGAAGTGAACCTAAAAGCTTTCGAACTGGGCTATGATTACGTTAAGTCTATGCGATAGCTTCTATCTTCGCCTTCTTCATGGATTTTATTATTTTCGCAGTCTTTATGTTTTTCACAATTTTCTTTTTCCTTACTCTCTAAGATAGCCTTTAGAAGGCCGCGGAATATTCGCATCTCCGAAACATCCACTATGGGAAGTTTTACGCCTTTCTCTACTTCATAAGTTCGCTTATATTCCGGAAATCGTATGTAGCAGACCTGACTGATGGGGAACTCCTTTGTTTTTATTTCGTGTTCAAAGGCTTTCTCGTAAACTTCAAGGCATAAGAGGTAACCGTCTATCCAATAGAGACGGTTAACTCCGTAGGTCATGGCACACCATGCAATATTGTTTAAGGAACGTCTATCTACGCTGAAAATTAGGATTTTGGTGGTTGGACGAATTTCAACGTTCAAGCATCTACCTCCCAAAAGCTGTATGTAGAACTTTTTTCACCTTTTTCACGGTTTTCGGTCCAAGTCCATGCACGTTTTTTGCCCAAGTATCCACGTTTAACATGGCATTCATGGGAGTTTGGTAAGATTTAAGGATTGCCACAGCTTTCTCTCTTCCGATTTGGGGTAAACTTGCAACGAAAAATATTTGGGCATCTGCCAATGTTTCGAATTTCTTAACTGGATGCACCACTACACTTCTTTTCTCGACCAACTGTTCTTGTCTTGCAGCTGTATATAGGAAATCAACTGTTTCCTTGTAGGATGTGGTATGAACCATTGGAATGCCATTCTTGGCTAAGGCAAACATAGCACCCCACACGGCTGAAGGTTGAATGCGTGTGAACTTGTAAACTATTGGTAGGTAACCTTCTAGTAGGATTATTGGAATAGGGTAAATCTCCTTTAAGGTGAAAAGTTGTTCAAACAAGTAACGTCTAGTGAGTGTATAAACAAAGTCCTTAACGGTTTTTCGTTCCACGGCGCAAACATCAGAAATCACATAGTCACCCTTTTGTAGGGCCTTAATCTGTACTTCAGCGCCAGCTTCTCTCAAACCTTTAATTATCTTTGGAGAGGCACTTGCTTCCCGACTATCAACGATAACAACTGGCTGCCGTTCCCCCTTTTTTCTGCCCTCAAGATACGGAATAAGCGTCTCAGTTCCAGACATGCAAGTTCACAGCTTAAACTATCTGGTCAATACACTATAAATACTTCAACAAAATTTGAATAATAGCTACAAAAAAGGGAAAAGGTCGAGTTATGGCCCTTTCTTAGTGATTTCCTTTACTACACCAGCCGCAATAGTAGTGCCCATGTCTCTTACAGCGAACCTTCCTAATTCTGGGAATTCGCTGTAAGTCTCTATAGCTATTGGGCGGAGAGGCTCCATTCTTACAATAGCGCCGTCTCCAGTTTTTAGGAAGGATGGTTTTTCTTCGATTACTTGTCCGCTTCGCAGATCGATTTTTTTGATTAGTTCAATGAAACGACAGGCCACCTGCCCGGTGTGGTAGTGTAACACTGGAGTATACCCGGCTGCAATTGCTGTTGGGTGATAAATAACAACTATTTGTCCAATGAATTCCTTGGCTACTGATGGTGGATTGTCAACATGCCCACAAACGTCTCCTCGTCGGATATCCTTCTTTGATACGCCTCTAACATTGAAGCCAACATTGTCGCCTGGTTCAGCCTTTGAAATCCTAGCATGATGGGTTTCGATAGATTTCACTTCTCCCTTCACGCCTGGCGGCATAAATATGACCATGTCGCCTTCTTTTAAAGTTCCTGTTTCAATCCTGCCAACTGGAACCGTGCCTACACCAGTGATTGTATAGACATCTTGAATTGGCAATCGTAGAGGCTTGTCAATCGGCTTAGGTGGAAGTTCGAAAACATCCAGGGCTTCAATTAATGGTGGCCCCTCATACCATGGCATTTTATCGCTTTTAGTTACAAGGTTGTCGCCTGTCCAGCCTGAAGTGGGCACAAAAGGTATCTTTTCTACTTTGTAGCCAACCATTTTGAGCATCCTTGATATTTCATTCTTGATTTCCTCGTATCTTTCCTTGTTCCAATTCACCGATGGATCATCCATTTTGTTTACAGCTACGGCTAATTGGTTTACACCAAGCGTGTAAGCAAGGAAAGCGTGTTCTCGGGTTTGTCCACCTGGGCCGATACCAGCTTCAAATTCTCCTCTTTTAGCTGAAACAAACAGGATAGCAGCATCGGCTTGACTAGCGCCGGTGATCATGTTCTTTACGAAGTCTCTGTGTCCAGGTGCATCGATAATGGTGAAAAAGTACTTTTTAGTTTCAAATTTTAGGAACCGTAGGTCGATGGTTAGTCCTCGCTCTCGTTCTTCTTTAAGGCTGTCCAGAATCCATGCGAACTTGAAGGTTTCCTTGCCGAGTTTTCTAGCTTCTTCTTCATATTGTCGGATAGTTCTATCGTCAATAGCTCCAGCTAGGTAGAGCAGATGCCCCATCGTGGTTGATTTTCCATGATCCACGTGCCCCATGATTACAAGGTTTAAGTGGGGTTTTTCTGGTTTGCTCATTTTTACATCCCTTTTTCCGACGAATTCCTACATTTTTAGTGAAATTCGTTTACAACAACTGTTCATTCGATTATTTTAAGTTTTTTGAAGCATTGTCGCTCAGCTCTATTGCTACGTGAATTCGTGCCTTGATTTAAGATGTCTTATTTGGCAGTCTATGTTTTTACAACATGTTTTAAACAGCTGTTTTCAGTCGCTGGGAGAATACCCTTATGGCATGGTATGTGAACCAAAAATTTGGGAACAGATATTTAAAGCCAAGGGAATTGAAAATATTTTGGACGAGACCTTTATGCCGACAAATCTTCCGGCAGAAGCTAAAAAGAAATGGAACGAAATTTCGTTAACTCGAAATCCGCAGGAAAAGGTTCGCTTATTACAAGAGTTTCTTAGTCTAGTTCCCAAACATAAGGGAACCGCTAAACTTTGTGCTCAGGTGAAAAGACAGATCGCCCTTCTTCGAAAGGAAATCGAGGAAAAGAAACGGAGAAAAGCGGGGAGAAGTGGGCCTAGATTCTTTATAGAGAAGGAGGGAGCTGCCCAAATAGTGATTCTTGGGTTAACTAAGGTGGGTCGAAGCAGTTTACTTGCGGCTATTACTAATGCAAAGGTTGAGGTTTCGGATTATCCTTTTACAACACGTGAGCCTGTGCCTGGGATGTTTCCCTATGAGGATATACAGTTTCAGATGATAGAGGCCCCAGCGATATTTGAGGGAGCTGCTGAAGGAAAAGGTTGGGGACTTCAGACGTTGGCTTTGGCACGGAATGCTGATGGACTTGTTTTAATGGTTGACTTATCGCAGAACCCAGTTGGGCAGATGAAACTGCTTCTAAACGAATTAGAACAGGCTCGTGTGCTTGTTAAAAAGCCAGAAGCGAAAGTAGAAATCGAACGTAAGTTTATGGGCGCTGGGTTGCGGATTTTGGTAATGGGGCGGCTGGTGGGTTGCACATTGAAGGAGGTGGAGGCTCTTTTACGAAGTTATAAAATTTCCAATGCGGTAGTGAAAATTTATGGTGAAGCCATGTTGGATGATGTGGAAGACGCAATTTTTGAGAGTACTGTTTACCGTCCAGCTATAATAGTGGCTAACAAAATTGATAAACCTCGAGCTGAAGAAAGCTTAAAAATTCTGCAAGAGTTTGTTGATAATAAATTACCAGTTTTATCTATTTCATGTATAACAGGGCAAGGCTTAAACATGCTTGGAAGTAAGCTCTTCCAGGCGTTAGATATTATCCGTGTTTATACTAAGGAGCCGGGTCGAAAGGAGCCTTCCAAAAAGCCTTTTATATTGAGAAAGGGAGCAACTGTAGCGGATTTGGCTAGACATATCCATAGCGATTTCAGCAAAAAGTTTTCATATGCGAAGGTATGGGCGAAACGTTTTGTATTCAGCCCTAAAAAAGTTGGGCCAGCTTTTCTTTTGGAGGATAAAGACATAGTGGAAATTCATACACGGTGAAGACATGATTCTCTCTAGATATGAGAGGGTCTATCGGTTTGCTTGAGCGATTCTTTCCATTTCGTGCCGTTTTGAAACTCCACGGCTTTTCATGTCGTGGTTAGCTGCTAGGATTAGCTCTTCGGCCAGGCATTCTTCAATGGAGCGGGGATTTCCTATGGATGCTTGTCTTGCGCCTTCGCACAGGAACCTTAAAGCAAGGTCTACTCTTCGCTGGGGGGATATGTCAACAGATAGGTGGTAGACTATGCCGCCGTAGCTTATGCGAGTGGTGTCTTCACATGGAGCTGAGTTTTCCACTGCTTTAACTAGAATTTCTATTGGGTTCTTGCCGGTTCTAAGATGTATTATTTCAAAGGCATTTCGGACAATACTTATTGCTCGTGCTTTTTTGCCTGCGTTTTTTCCAGGGCGCATGATGTTGTTGACGAGGCGTTCTACAATGTTCACTTCGGCTTTTCCGAATTTTTTGTGTTCATGTCTTCCCATTGTATGCGGAATAACTAGGGGACGAAGGTTTATGTAACGTTTAAGTCCAGGGTCTCGAACTTCTATGCCTTGAAAGCTCCATTTCCCGAAGAGCTTTATTTCGGGTTTTTCTGCAGGTTTTTTGGTTTTTGTTTCACTCAAGCTGGGTATCACCTTAAGTTTAGCGCATTGGTTTTTGTTTCTTTCCTAGAACCAGCTCTTTTAAGGAAACTCCGTTTACGGTTATTACTTGCCATCTTACGCCTGGGATATCACCCATGCTTCTTCCACGGGAGCCGCCTATTCCGGCGACCACTACTTCGTCGTGTTCATCTACAACGTTAAGGGCGCCATCTCCAGGTAGGAAGGCAGTTATTACTCTTCCGTTTTTGATTAGTTGGACGCGTACGCATTTTCGGATAGCGCTGTTCGGTTGTTTACTTTCCACGCCTACTTTTTCAAGGACTATACCGCGTGCCATTGGTGCTCCTTGAAGCGGGTCAGCTTTAATGTCTAGTCGTAGCATCCGACGTTTATAGTATAGACTACTCCAACGGAACTTTTTTCGCTTGGCGATTAGTTTTCGAGCTGCAAATTCGCCCTTTGGAGATTTTGAACCCATACTTGCTTTTCCTCTAGACTAACCTAATTCAATAATTCTCATATTTAAACGTAGAGAAAATAAGCCATAATTGTATATATTAAAGGGGTAAATGCGAATAGGAGAGTGGGCTGAACCTATTGCAGACTTGGCGATTGTTGAGGATGAGGACTTATGACGCATTTATGAATATGGCAATAGACGAAGCAGTATTAATCTCGGTGATTGAGGAAAAAACGCCTAATACTCTGCGTTTTTATCGTTGGAATCCTTCAGCTGTTTCCATTGGACGTTTCCAAGATATTCGAAAGGAGGTGAACTTATTAAATTGCGGTTTAGCGGGCGTGGATGTTGTGCGAAGAATAAGTGGTGGAGGTGCGGTCTATCATGACTACAAGGACGAAGTAACTTACAGCGCAATAGTTCGAAAAGCCGATTTAGGCGTTGAAGACGCTTCAAAGGTTTATGAGAAAATATGCAGTGGACTTGTGAAGGCGGCGCAGATTTTAGGTGTAAAAGCAGATTTCAATGTAGGTGATTATAAACAATGCCCAAACATAACCATTAATAAGAAAAAATTCTCAGGAAGCGCCCAATGTCATAGAAAAGGCATTGTTTTACAACATGGAACTTTTTTGGTAGGTGTGGATTTGAGGCGCATGTTTACTTTTCTACGCGTCCCGTGGGCGAAAACATGCATGGAAGTTGTTTGCGTGGCAAAGGACAAGATTACCTCTATAAGGCAGGATACTGGTCGAAATGTAAGCTTAGAGGAAGCCGAAGAAGCGTTGATTGAAGGGTTTAGAAAAGTTTTGGGCGTGGAACTTGTGGAAGGTGAGTTGACAGAGTATGAAAAGCAATTGGCGAAAAAGCTTCGACGTCGGAAGTTTGAAACTTATGAGTGGAATTTCCATGGTAGAATTGTAGAAAAATGAGAAAGGATTGTTTAGAACAGTAGGTTTTTGTCGATCCAGTCGGGGAACCAATTGTAATATTCTTGCGGTTTGGCCTTCCGTAATCCATCATAAGTGGCTTTTGCCAGCGCAATTATGCCTTTTCTATTCTTATACAGTTTCACCCAGCCTTTAGATTCCAGTGAGATTAGTAAAGCATCGAGTTGCTCATCGGTTATGTTCACAAGTCTCTCTTTCATTTCTTCGCGGCTCATGTATAAGCCGGGGTTAACCCGGTAGTCCTCGGCTAACATTTTCAAAATGGAATCTTCGTTGATCTCTGTTATTTTCGGCATTTTAGTTGTGGAAGTTGGTACTCCAAGTTTGGGGTTAATTCTTCGCTGGGGCATCTTGAGCTCTTGTTTCATAGCTTTTAAGCCTTGTCTAAAGAGTACCATACGCATTACTTCGCTTGTTCCAGCGCCAATTTGGTTTACTTTGGAGTCGCGCATGAACGCTACTATGGGATAGAATCGTGTCCATCCGTCGCCGCCCATTATCTGGCAAGCTGTACTCAATAGGCGTTCGTAGGTTTCCGATGTGTAGAGCTTTGCTATCGTTGCATCTAAGATTGCGTCCTTGTGAGTGTCAAGCAGGTGTGCGGCGTAATAAACGAGTAGACGGGAAGTTCGGTATTGTGCAATCATATCTGCGATTTTGAACTGATTTACTTCGGCATTGATGGTTGGCATTCCGAATTGAATTCTTCTCTGGGCATGTGCAACCGCGTAGCGGATACCTTCTCTCATGGGTCCAAGCATGCCTGAGGCAAACACTGTTCTCTCAAAGTTTAAACCAGCCATCATGATTTTCCATCCGTCGCCTTCGTTACCTATTCGATTTTCTATTGGAATTCGAACTTCATTGAAGTCAAGATATCCATTTGGAAGCCCATCCCAGCCGCCTAACTCGTTTATCTTTTCTACCGTGAAGCCTGGTGTGCCTTTCTCCACCATGAAGGCGCTTAAGTGGCGGTATTTAGCTCTATCTTCAGGGTTTTCGCTTGTTTTTGCGTAGACTAGGTAAAAGTTGGCTATTCCAGCGTTGGTTATGAATCTCTTCTTGCCATTTATTACATATTTGTCGCCTTCTAGCCTAGCAGTGGTTTCAATGTTGGCAGCGTCTGAACCGAAGGCTGGCTCAGTTATGCAGACAGCACCTATTTTACCCTTCACGTATTGCGGTAGCCATTTTTGTTTTTGGACTTCATTTCCAAAGATTAGTAGCTGTTCGAGTCCACCAAAGAAGGTTACGGCGTAAGCTCCAGCAAGTGCCGAGCAAACACGACTCAATTCTTCAGTTACTATGCAACATCCGGTCACACCTAAGTTCATTCCGCCATATTCTTTCGGAATAAGAACACCGAACCATCCTTTAGCCGCAACTTTGTTTAGAAGATCAGAGGGAAATTCTTTCGTCCAGAAAATTTCTTCACCTCTTCCTAAGTGCTCATCGGCAAATCCCTTAGCTTCCAAAGCTAGTTCTTTCTGTTCGTCATTCCACCAAGGATACGAATCCATATAGAGAACGCTCCAAGTTGAGATATTCATTTAGGCTTGAAACCACTTAAAAATTGCTCGAAGAAAATGCATGTAGGGAAAGTAAAAGAACGGCTGGAAACATCCTTTGTTGGAAAGCCTTTAATTTATTACCGAAGAGTTTCCTCCACGAACGATGTTGGGAAAGAGTTAGCAAAGAAGGGGGTTACGGAAGGAACTGTAATTTTAGCGGAGACTCAAACCAAGGGAAGGGGAAGACTTGGCAGAAAATGGGTTTCACCTAGTGGAGGTTTATGGTTCTCGCTAATACTTCGCCCGAAGATAAAACCGAAAGATTTACCGCAACTCACGTTTATGGCAGCAACAGCCATCGCTAAAACATTAAGAAGCCTATATAAACTAAGAGCTCAGATAAAATGGCCAAATGACATTTTAGTTAACAATCGAAAAGTTTGCGGGATCCTAACCGAAGGACACACCATAAATGAGACGGTAGAATTCACCGTTGTTGGTGTCGGGATAAATGTTAATCTAGAAGTTAAGGCGTTTCCTTCAACGATTCGAAGTATAGCTACAAGTCTACAAAAAGAATTGGGCAAGAGCGTAGATCGAGAGAAGCTTTTATGTAGCTTGCTGATGCAGATAGAAAATTCTTACTTAACTTGGCGAAAAGAGGGATTCAAGTCCATATTAAAAGAGTTTCGAACGTTATCTATGTTTCTAGGTAAACATGTGAAAATATCAGTTTTTGATGAACGCATCATGGGGATAGCAGAAGATTTAGATGAAACTGGTGCGTTAATTGTGCGACTTCCTGATGGAACTAGAAAGAAAATCTTGGTTGGTGACTTAGAAATTCTCGAGCTATAGGATTAGAATTCAGGCTCAGGCGGTCGTCTTATTTTCCATTTCACACCTTTAGGGGTATCCTCTAGGATTATGCCCATTTGGCGTAGTTTTTCACGAATCTCGTCGGCTGTCTTCCAGTCCTTTAACTTTCGCGCTTCTTCTCGTTTTTCTATAAGTTCTTGGATCTCTCTAGACAGTTTTCCCTTCTCAAAGAGCTTTTCCGCTTTTTCTATTACGCCGAGAATCTTATCGAATTTATACATAAGTTGGCGAATTTCCTTAGCCTCAGCTTGACTTACCTTATTTTTATCCATGAGTTTATTGACTTCCCTTATAAAGTTGAAGAGTATAGCTAATGCTTCGGTGACGTTTAGGTCGTCATCCATGTTTTCCTCGAATTTCGTCAGAACCTCGTGCATGAGCTTTTTGAGCGGTTCACCGACTCCTGCACCGTCTGCTTCATCCAGTCGTTCCATGAAATTTAAGAGTCGTTTCAAGGCGTTTTCAGCGGCTTCTAAGGCTTGAAAAGTGAAGTTCAGTTGCTGTCGGTAATGCGTTGAAAGTAATAGAAAACGCACGGCTAAGGGGCTATACCCTTTAGCGATTAAATCTCTTAATGTATAATAGTTACCAAGCGATTTTGCCATTCGTTGACCCTCCACTTGCAAGTGTTCGGAATGAAGCCAGTATCGTACGAAAGGTTTTCCAGTAGCAGCCTCGCTCTGGGCGATTTCGTTTTCGTGATGTGGAAAAATGAGGTCTACACCTCCACTATGAATATCCAAAGTTTCACCTAAGTATTTCATCGCCATAACCGAGCATTCTATATGCCATCCGGGGCGACCTTTTCCAAGTGAGGTTTCCCAGAAAACCGCGCCATCCGCTTTATCCCAAGCTTTCCATAAAGCAAAGTCATAAGGCGACTCTTTGCCGTAGTGGTTGGTTTTGACTCTTGCACCAGGTCTTAGTTGTTCAGTTTTTATTTTAGAAAGCTTCCCATATTCTCTGAATTTTGAAATATCGAAGTATATGGAACCCTCATCGCCTCGATAAGCGTAACCTTTCTCAATGAGTTTCTGAATTAATGCCACCATGTCCGATATGTGTTCGGTCGCTCGCGGGTAATATTCTGCTTTCTCGATGTTTAGGGCTTCCAAATCTTCGAAGAAGGCTCTCTCGTAGCGTTTTGTATATTCTTTCAAGGGTATTTTTTCACGGTTGACACTGGCTATTATCTTGTCATCTACATCTGTAATGTTCATAACTTGAATTACTTTGTAACCGCGATATTCAAGCCATCTACGGAGAATATCTTGGAAAACATATGTTCGGAAGTTCCCTATATGAGCAAAATCGTAAACTGTTGGTCCACAAGTGTATAGTGTAACTTTCCCTTCTTTCAGAGGAGTAAAGGGCTCCTTTCTTCGTGAAAGCGTATTGAACAGATGGATTTTATTAGACATCTTTTTCACGCACTCTCCTATGGATTGTTTCTAGGCTATTAAAATTGTCATAGAGGCAAATTTTGCCTCTTTTCACAGCATATTTCCGTCTTAAATCGTTAAAATCCCGTTTTTCTCGAATAAAGCCTTTCTCTTTAAGGTTTTTTATAGCATGTTTCACTGTCCTCTTCGATAGAAGGGTTTCAGCAACAATTTGCTTCTGATTCATCCACCCGTTTTGTTTCAAGATTTTTAGAACTAGCTTGGTAGCTGGCGAAAGCTTAACTATGAGATGGGAAGCAAACTCTATCCCTCACGGGTTTCACCAACCAATGTTAAAGGATTGGGCAACTTATAAAAATTGTTTTTCATGGAAAAGGTGAAATCTTGCTAAGCTAAATATTAGTGCTGTCTATAATTTACGAAGTCTCGGAGGGAAACTGTTCATGTCTTACAAGGAGCCGACAGTAGAGGAAAAGATCGAGAAGTTAAGAAAACTTAGGGAAACAGCTAAACTTGGCGGTGGAAAAGAAAGAATCGAAGCTCAGCACAAGAAGGGAAAGTTAACTGCTAGGGAGAGATTAGAGCTTCTGCTTGATCCGGAAAGCTTTGTTGAACTTGATCAGTTCGTTGTTCATAGATGCACTGAATTCGGAATGGCAGAAAAAAAAATCTTAGGCGATGGTGTGGTAACGGGCTATGGCACGATAGACGGTAGACTTGTTTTCGTGTTCTCCCAGGACTTCACAGTTTTCGGTGGCTCTCTAGGGGAGATGTTTGCTAAAAAAGTCTGTAAAATCATGGACTTAGCCATGAAAGTTGGAGCTCCGGTCATAGGGCTTAACGATTCGGGTGGTGCTCGAATCCAAGAAGGAGTAGCAAGCTTAGCTGGTTATGGCGACATATTCTTTCGTAATGTAATGGCCTCTGGGGTAATACCGCAGATATCAGCCATCATGGGCCCATGCGCCGGGGGCGCCGTATACTCGCCAGCTTTAACCGACTTTATAGTAATGGTGAAAGATACGAGCCACATGTTCATAACTGGACCAGAGGTTATAAAGACAGTTCTGGGGCAAGAGGTTACTTTTGAAGAGTTGGGCGGGGCGTTAACCCATAGCAGAACCAGCGGGGTAGCCCACTTCGTGGCTGACAACGAAGAAGATTGTATAGGGATAATACGGAAACTTTTGAGTTATTTGCCGTCTAATAATATGGAAGATCCACCAGTTGTGGAAACTAATGATGATCCTAGTAGAATGGATGAAACCTTAGCGAATATCATTCCGGACGATCCGGATAAGCCTTATGAGGTAAAGGAAATAATAACCCGTGTAGTAGACAGCGGAGACTTCTTTGAAGTTCAACCTTTGTGGGCGCCCAACATTGTAATAGGATTCGCTAGGCTAAACGGAAAAACTGTGGGCATAGTAGCCAACCAGCCAAGCTATTTTGCCGGAGCTTTAGACATAAAATCCTCAACTAAAGCCGGAAGATTCGTGAGGTTCTGCGACGCCTTCAACATTCCAATAATAACCTTCGTCGATGTACCAGGCTTTTTGCCGGGAATAGAGCAGGAGCATGGCGGAATAATAAGACACGGTTCCAAGCTTTTATATGCTTACTGCGAGGCAACCGTGCCAAAAATAACGGTTATTCTACGTAAAGCCTATGGAGGGGCATATGACGTTATGGGAAGCAAACATTCCGGAGCGGACATAAACATGGCTTGGCCAACGGCTGAAATAGCTGTCATGGGTCCCCAAGGTGCCATAAACATAATTTTCAGAAAGGAAATCGCTAAGGCTGAAGATCCGGAAAAAAGACGCAGTGAACTCATTGTTGAGTATAGAGAGAAGTTCGCTAATCCTTATATTGCAGCAGAAAAGGGTTATATAGACGACGTAATAGAACCAGCTGAAACCAGACCTAGGCTTATCAGCGCCTTAGAAATGTTGGCTACGAAAAGAGAAAATAGACCAGCGAAAAAGCACGCCAACATCCCATTATAAACCATTATGCCCCTTTCTTAACTAATGATGGATAATTTATGTAGAAAGAGTAGGTTAAAATATCTCCTTTATCAATGTTCATTTTCCAGTAAAGACATAAACGGTGTTTCCTTTGGGAAGACGAGTAAGGATAACGGATACTACCTTTAGAGACGCTCACCAATCGCTTATGGCTACACGTATGAGAACAGAGTCAATGATACCCATAGCTGAGAAAATTGACCGTGTCGGTTTTTTCTCGCTTGAAGTATGGGGTGGGGCAACCTTCGATACATGCATTCGCTATTTGAATGAAGACCCGTGGGAGAGACTTCGCACGTTAAGAAATCATGTGAAAAGAACAAAACTGCAGATGCTTTTACGGGGTCAAAACGTAGTGGGCTACCGAAATTACCCCGACGATGTGGTCATTAAATTCGTCGAGAAAGCTTATGAAAACGGCATAGACATCTTCCGAATATTTGATGCCTTAAACGATTTACGGAACCTCAAAACAGCAGTTAGAACCGTCAAGAAAGTTGGGGCGCATGCACAGGGAACAATATGTTACACTATTAGCCCAGTTCACACAGTTGAATACTATGTGGAAACTGCGAAGGAATTGGCGGAAATGGAATGCAACTCCATATGCATAAAGGACATGGCTGGAATGTTAGCGCCAGAATCTGCTTACAAATTGGTTAAAGTTATCAAAGGAGAAGTGGGACTGCCTGTTCATTTGCACTGCCATTCTACGAGTGGAATGGCAATGATGACTTATCTACGTGCATGCCAAGCAGATGTAGACATAATCGATACAGCATTTTCACCGCTAGCTTGGGGAACGTCTCAGCCGCCCGTAGAATCTATCGTAGCTGCGTTAAAGAATACGCCTTACGATCCAGGATTTGATATGGAACTACTTGTCGAAATAGCCAATTATTTCCGGGAATTGCGGGAGAAATATTACGATCCAATTGGACTGATTAATCCCTTAGCAGAAAAAGTTGACCCGTCAATTCTGGTTCATCAAATCCCTGGGGGGATGTTTTCTAATTTAATTGCCCAACTTAAAGAGCAAAACGCATTATACAGACTTAAAGAAGTTTTAGAGGAAGTCCCCAAAGTTAGGGAGGAACTAGGGTATCCACCTCTTGTCACGCCGACCAGCCAACTGATAGGGATACAAGCTGTTTTCAATGTGATTTCCGGAGAGCGCTACAAAATCGTGCCAAAAGAGGTAAAAGATTACGTTAAAGGATTCTATGGAAAGCCGCCAGCACCAATAAAAGAGGAAATAAAAAAGAAAATAATTGGCGATGAACAACCCATAACTTGTCGACCAGCAGACCTTCTTGAACCAGCCTTGAATAAAATTCCAAAGGAAGCAAAGGAGTATATTGAAAGCGAAGAAGATATGCTAACCTATGCGTTGTTCCCGGGACCAGCTTTAGAATTCTTCAAGAAAAGACAGAAGAAGCGAAAAGAGCCAATTGCTCCACCAAAGGAAAGAGAGGAGCTGGAAAAAGTAGCCGCGATTTCTGCAGCAATAGCCTTCTACGTTACTAGCACAGGCGAAGTGAAAGCAGTTATACCCAGACGTGCAAAGAGTGGTTTATCACCTTGGGTTTTAGCTGGAAGAAAAACTTTAACGGAATGGAGGATGCACTAGTTGCCTATTTACGAAATCATGGTAGAAGGTAGAAAATTTCGTGTGGAGATTTCGCGTAAAGAAAAAGAAGGCTTCGAAGTGAAGATCAATGATAAGAAGAGCTTCGAAGCAAGGGTCGACGGTGAGTTAAGAGCTAGAAAGCTTTTCAAAATCGGCTTGGGAGATAAAAGTTACACTATCGAGTTAAGCGACGTTACCCGTACGAAGCCTTTTAAGGTGAAAGTTAACGACTATCAGTTCACGGTTGAATTTAGACGCCCCACTTTTACACCAAGATTTACAGCCCCCATGAAATCCGCATCCACCACTGTCAGAAGACCCTCAGCTAGAATGTTAACAGTACCGGAAGGCGCCGTAATAGCTCCCATGACTGGAAAAATAGTTTCTGTAAAAGCGAAAAAAGGGGACGCAGTCAAGCGAGGAGATGTAGTATGCATTCTGGAGGCCATGAAAATGGAAAATGAAATACTGGCGCCTGTAGAAGGAGTTGTTCAAGAGGTAAATGTTTCTGAGGGAAGTGCTGTAAGCGAAGGAGACATCCTTCTAATTATTAAGTGAAGTTAGAAAATTGATGGAGCCTTATATTCGCCATATACTTGCCGTAGAACATCACATATTTCTTGTAATGTAGCGTAAGCTTTGACAGCACGAATTATGTAAGGCATAAGGTTCTCACCCTTTACTGCAGCGTCGTATAGCTCGTCCAGGACGGATCTAACTTTAGCATTATCCCGTTGCTGCTTGATTTCGTTTAGCTTTTCTTTTTGCATTTTCTCTACAACAGGGTCTACACGGAGGATTTCCATAGGAATTTCCTCTTCGATTTGGAATTCGTTCACGCCCACCACTATTTTTTCTTTGGTTTCAATTTCCTTTTGATGTCTATAGGCACTTTCAACAATTTCACGTTGCAGGTAACCTTTCTCTATTGCAACTACAGCCCCACCCATATCGTCAATTTTTTGGATGTATTCCATGGCTTTTTCTTCTATCTCATTAGTTAAGGCCTCCACGTAATAAGAGCCGCCTAGCGGATCGATGGTATTAGTTACTTCACTTTCATACGCTATTATCTGCTGAGTGCGTAAAGCGATTCTTACTGCTAGTTCGCTCGGCAAAGCCCAAGCCTCGTCGAAGGAGTTTGTATGTAGGGATTGGGTTCCACCTAGAACCGCTGCTA
>ENA-OSAI01000113-OSAI01000113.1-marine-sediment-metagenome-genome-assembly--contig:-NODE-113-length-48698-cov-13.420081_pt1 | contig 48698 bp, 47 predicted proteins | sample MGYA00237871_ERZ529316 | MGnify/ENA primary metagenome ERZ529316 (study PRJEB26369, sample SAMN03142814) | marine sediment metagenome | biome: marine; feature: borehole; material: sediment...
TTCTGTGAGAGCAAAGAAGTCGGGAAACTACTCCCGACTTCTAGCTACTCGATTTTGCTTAGAACATCCCACCTCCTGAAAGGATTGTATCCCTCATAATGTTTTCCCTTAAAACTTCTCTCCCTGGGTTTTCCCTCAAAAAAATTGATTGCCTCTATGCAATCTCCGATAATTGTTTCCGATATCTTTTGGGCGTGTAAAACATTTTTCGATTTAGAACCCAGTTGATAATGGGGGATGGTGGATGAAACCACAACCTTCATGTTTTGTTTCACACACTGGGCCAGTAAAATGGGAGGCACAGCAAAATCTTTTATATCTACCTGCTGTAACAGTTTTTTAGAAACGGCATGAGGCCCGTGAGAAGGTGTGGAATATCCTATAGCTTGGAACAAACCCAGAACTTTATTGAGGCGTTTCCTGAATTTTAAAGTTTCAGCAGTCAGCCCCTTGTTGTATGGAATAGTTGGATAACAATTGGTCAGGGCAAGGTCTGCTTTTTGGTGTGAGATGGAGATGATAAGCTGCTGTATAACACCGGTGATGTTGCCTATCATATCACCATCCACAAAGACAACTGTATCGCTACCAAACCGTTTGGATATGAGAGCCCCAACGGCTCGGGGAATATCTATTCCAAGGCTTTCCTGAAAAAAAAAACATTGAACATTGGGGTTTTTACATGACAGCACTTCGGTAAAGGTTTTATCCCGGGAACCGTTTACTATGACAAGAATCCTGTCAATGCTGCTGTGTGTTATGCTTTTAATAACTTTAAGGATTCTTCCCTCTTCATTTTGGGCAGGGATGACGGCAGTAACCATATAATTCCTCCTAAGTTATTTTATTATCTGGTTAGTTTCATTATATTAGGAGATAAAGCAATGGGTTCCATGCACGTTATACTGTTAAAGCACATATTATTGTATTAAGCATTAAGGTTGTGGGAGCTGGGTGGTGAAACAGAAATGTGTATCAAAATTGGTGATGTGGTAGGGAGAAAATCCTATAACAAGGATGTATACTTTAAAGTGGTGGAGATACGGGAGAACAGCAAAGCCCTGTTGAAAGGTCTGGAAATGCGCATTATAGCGGATGCTCCTTTGGATGATCTTGTAAAGCTATCAAACCAGGAAATAAGGGAATACAAAAAAAAACATATTAAACAGGCCAATGAATGTCTGAGAAAAATATTTGAAAGAAGACAAAAGAACATGAAGATGAGAGGAATCAGCTATAACTTAATGGAGGATAATGGGAGTTTTTTTGACAGACCGGGAAAGGTGCTCCATATAGATGCTGATGAGAATTACCTTGAAATGTGTTTGAATACTTACAAACAATTGAAAATCGAAGCAGTGGGGGTACATGCTCCTGAAAAGGACCACCCCAGGATAGTCAGACCCTTATTGCAGAAACACTATCCGGATATCCTGGTTGTGACTGGGCATGATGGTATGTTGAATAATAATAAGAATTTTACTGACCTCAATTCATACAGACATTCCGGATATTTCGTGGAAGCAGTTAAAAAAGCACGGGAGTTTGAATCATCTCTAGATGACCTGGTGATTTTTGCAGGAGCATGCCAATCATATTACGAAGCCATTTTGAAAGCCGGTGCCAATTTTGCCAGTTCACCCCACAGGGTGTTGATACATGCCCTGGACCCCGTTTTTATCATTGAAAAGGTTGCTTTTGAACCAATAGATAAAATCATCAGAATACAGGATGTGATATCCAGCACAATAACGGGAATAAAAGGCATAGGAGGATTCCAGACTCGCGGAAAATTCAGGGAAGGGCTTCCACGTTCACCGTACGAATAAGAAATGAGGTGCTGACCATGGCCGATATAGAAGTGTTTGTAAATGGGAAAAAACTTAATACAGATTCCATGTTTTGTGTTGATAATAAAACACTGATGGTGGATGTAATTCCGTTAGTGAAAGCCCTGGGAGGAACCCTGGAATGGATTCAATCTCGAAAAGGAGTTACAGTGCATAAAGATAATAAAAGCCTGTGTTTTGTTTCAAACAAATCCAGAGTTCTTGTCAGCGGTAAAGAAATCAAGCTTAAGGTTGAACCCAGGAATATACAGAGCACTTTCTTCGTGCCTGCCGAATTTTTAACGAAGCACCTGGGAGGAACCTTCAGATTTTATCGCGAATTGAATATAGCCGCTATAGAAACCAATTTAGAGAATGTCATAGTAAACCTCTACGTATCAGATGAGAACAGGACAGCACAGTTGGATTTGGAAGAATACGTTGCCGGGGTTGTGTGTGCACAGGTTCCCTATAAATTTCATACTGAAGCAATAAAAGCCCAGGCCGTGGCAGCCCGAACCTATGTAGTTAAGAAAATGCTTATACGGGGTGGATTGGGGTGTGATAGACATCATGGAGTTGATGTGTGTAGCGATATAAACCACTGTCAGGAATGGATTTCAAAAGCAAAGCTGAAGGAAAAATGGGGAGATGAGTTTGAAACCGGCTGGAACAGGGTTTTTAAAGCGGTGAAATATACCAGTGGTTTGATCATGACCTATAATGCAAAACCCATTGAAGCCGTTTCTCATCCCGTGTGTGGAGGGTGTACGGAGAACTCTGAGAACGTGTGGGGTAACAAAATATCATATCTTAGAAAAGTAACATGTAATTACTGCAGAAATTCCCCTTACTGGAAAAGAGAAAAAACTTATACCCTCAAAGAACTTGAAGAGAAATTAAAGGTCAACCTTAGAAAAACGGATTTTGGGCAAGGCAAACCGATTCCGGAGATTTTGGAAGAAGTTAAAAGGACTTCGGGTGATAGGGTTAAGCACGTACGGGTGGGAGATAAATACTTTGATGGCAATGAAATACGACAGCTTCTGAATTTTAGTTCCAGCAAGCTGGGCTGGCAGGTAAACAGCATAACTTTCTATATTATGGGTTATGGCCATGGTTTGGGAATGTGTAGGTACGGTGCAAATGAGATGGCAGCCCGGGGACTGGGTTACGAGAAAATACTCCCTTTTTATTATACGGGAATAAAGATCGAGCCGATGGTCAAAACAACCCGGGATAAACCCCTTTTTGGCAAAACAATTGCCATTGATCCCGCGTATGGTAGCGGCAAAACCAGGGAAAACCAGCAGTTATCTACAGCAAACCAGCTTAACCTTGAACTTGGTAAAATCCTGAAGAAAAAGTTGATGGCTGAAGGGGCAAAAGCAGTGATGGTCAGGGAAGGTGATTCTACCAATTCTCTGCATGAAAAGGTAAGGATTGCCAATGATGTTAAAGCAGACCTTTTTGTTGGTTTCAATCTGAACCCTTCAGTTAACAGCAGTCAGGGGGGAATAGAAACCTTTTATTTTGCAGGAGATAGTTTGAGTGAAAAGCTGGCCATAGCAGTTCACCCGGAGCTGGCGGAACACCTTGGTGCTGTAGATAGGGGAATATACAAGGCCAATTTTTATGTGTTACGGGAAACAGATATGCCATCCATCATGATAGAAATGGGTGTTGAGCTGTATCAGGAAAGAGAGAAAATTGGAGCCGCACGCGATTTTTTAAACAAAGCAGCAGAGGCAATAATAAGGGGTGTGAAGAAGTATTATCGTTGATATTTCAAAAAAAGGGAAGTATTTTTGTTTTTTTTTTGCGATAACCTGTGGGTTGTTTATTTTTTTTGCATATCTATCGGAAAACAAACACCACAAGATCAAAAATTTTATTTGACATATAAAAACCTGTTTTGATATAATTTAATATTAATTGACATAATTTTAGATGTGTGGTAAAATATAATACAGCTTTTCGTGTTAATTTATAATATCCCTAAAAGAAGGTGATACAACATCATGCCAGCCAAAAATTCCCTGTCAAAAATAAAGGAACATGTAGAAGCCTTTGTCGGACAGAGGGTAAAACTGAAGGCCAACAGGGGCCGGAGAAAAACCTTTGAGAAAGAAGGCATTTTAGAAAAAACATATCCCAATATTTTTGTCGTAAAGATCGACGATGAAAACAGCACCAGCAGAAGAGTTTCATACAGCTATTCTGATATCCTTACTAAAACGGTAGAGTTGACGGTTTTTGCAAAAGACGGTAAAAAAAGAATAAAGTGGGCTGGATAGTAAGCCATGGAAATTGAGTTTTCCATGGTTTTTTGTTGTATTTTTTGCACCAAATCCTCCTCACACAAATACAATAAAGTAATCCACAATAGGGGGGGGAGTTATGGACAGGATCAAAAAAACGGTGAATTTATACAGAAAAAGATTGCTCAGGTTAAAAAATGTTGTAGGTGTAGGAGTGGGTATAAAGGAGAAGAATCATCGATCCACGGGAAAACCCGCTATTGTTGTGCTGGTTAAAAAGAAACTTCCCGAAAGCAGGTTGAGAAAACACGAAATCATTCCTAAAGCCTTGAATGAAATAGAAACAGATGTTATAGAAGCAGGTGAAATTAGGTTATTAGATGAAGAGACAGCGAGGACAAAAAAACATAGACCTGCCTTTCCGGGACTGAGTATCGGTCATTATAAGGTTTCAGCAGGAACCTTTGGGGCTGTTGTCAGGGATAAAACCACAAACAAGCTTTTTATAATGTCGAACAACCATGTTCTGGCAAACAAAACCAACGGGAGAGATAACAGAGCCAAGGAAGGAGATCCTATTTTTCAACCGGGTCCGTATGACGGGGGAACCAGAGATGATACTATAGGGATACTGAAGAGGTTTGTTCCTCTTATTAAAACTGTTGAGCAGTCTGAATGTCCTATGGCTGTCGGTACAGCCATGTTTTTGAACAGCTTCATGGCATCCTTCAAACCAGGCTACAGAATCAAGTTTGAAAAGGTAATGGATAGAGAAAACACGGTGGATGCGGCTGTTGCGGAACCGATATCACTAGATGCCGTTGAAAAAGTAATATTTGAGCTGGGAGAAGTAAAAGGTAAAAGAAGGGCTGAATTGGGGCTTGATGTGGTAAAAAGCGGGCGCACCAGTGGAATAACAAAGGCAAAGATTAAAGCTCTTAATGCCACATTAAAAGTTGAACTGGGAGAAGAAGAGTATGCCTATTTTGCAAATCAGATTGTAGCAGGGCCCCTTGCTCAACCTGGTGATAGTGGCTCTCTTGTTCTGGATCATGATAATAAAGTAGTAGGCCTGCTGTTTGCAGGTTCTGATGAAACATCCGTTTTAAATGATATAGAAGCTGTAGAAAAGGTAATGAATGTCGAAGTTTATTTTTAAAAGAAGGAGGGAAGAAAGATCCCTCTTTTTTGTTTTAAAAACATGATGTTGGATGTTTCGCAAGCAACTTTACATCCTTGTCATTCTAAGTCTTTCCAAGCTTCAATTATTTTTTTAAGCTTCTTTCTTAAACCTGCTGAACGGATAAGATATAAAGAATAAATAAGCTATGCATCAATATGGTTTGTGTTCCTTATAATTCCTGTTAAAAACTTTAACATCACCTCCTGGTTTGACATATACTGAAATTAACATTTAGATGTTGATATTATAATTAGGGGGTTTGTCCATGTACGGAATTATCTCTTACAGAAGCAAAAAAGGTTTAAAAAAACAAACTTTATCGTATACTTTTATAGAACCCCTGCTTCCTTTGTTGAATATACCTTTGATTGAATACCAGCTGGATTTGTTTAAAAAGCACGGAATATCCAACATCATAATAGTAATGGATAAAATTTCGAATCAGATAAATAAGTTGCTGGACAGCCACAGAAAAAATGTAAACGTTTGCTGTTTTGATAAACACGAAATTGATGATGAGAAAGTATTTAACAAAATAGTAGACAGGGTGGGTATTGATCCCTTCTTTGTTATGGACGGCAGTGTATTTACGGATATAAACATCAGTTATTTATTGAAGCTTTTTGTAGAAACCAGCTGTGATTGTGTTCTGGCTTTAAAGAGGCCGGCAGGGAGAAGAGGTTTGTTCTTAAAAACAACACATGACAACCGTCTGGTTTTGTGCAGTAACCACTGTAATTATGAAGAAAAAACTGCAGCAGGTGGGATAGGGGTGTACGACAGCAAAACTTTAAAGATATTTTTAAAACACAAATGGTCTCCTGGAAAAGAATTTTACAAAGACCTGATGCAAAACAACAGGGATGTAAGAGGTCTGGTTTTGAAAGGCAATATCTACGAAATAACAAACCCTAATGATTATTTAAAAGCTAATATTGCATTATTGAGCAATTCCTTCAACAGCAGGCTTGTAAAGCACAAGATCATCAAGGGAATCTTTATAGAAGACAAAGTCAAAATTGCCCCGGGTGCTGTGGTTATTAGTCCGAGCATGATTGGAGAAAAAACGAAAATAAAAGAGAAAGCCACAATTGGTCCTTATGCTGTTATCGGTAAGAATTGTACGATAGAAGAAGCCAGCAGGATAGAAGAGGCTGTAATCATGAATCACAGCATTATCAGCAAAAACGTAATGTTGAGAAGGTGTATAGTGGATAACCTTACAAAAATTTGATACATTCCAGCACTATTTCCGATGGTGGTATATAAAACCTATATATACCTATTTTACCATGGGGCAGCATATCAGATGATTAGTATAAAAGCCCTTCAAGGCCGGTAATGATTAGGAGTTATACGGCCTGAGCTTCCTTTTTTTTGCATAACACAGTTTGAACAAACATTGTAAGCTGCTATATACTTGAATTGAGGAATTTTTTAAAAAAATCACTCAAAACTAAAAGGGGGTTGGTTTTTTGTTTTTAAGAAAAGGTTTTAAAGTTACCATCGTGCTTGTATTGACTTTTTTCCTGGTGGGTTTCCTGCTCCCCATCAAAACAGAAGCTTCAACAAACATTACATATACATACCGGGTGTTTTATAACGGAAGAGAGATTTATACCCGTACATATCAAAGACCATTGGATATCAAAACCATATTTGATTTCCAGACCATCAGGTTTATTTGGAAGAATGGGAGGCTGACCCTTGATCACCTGGGGAAACCAAACCAGCCAGTAGAAAAACAACCTGAAAAAGAAACAAGACATGTTTCAAGAGAAGTCTACAAACCCATTTCGATCCTGATTAAAGAGAAGCAGAAAAAAGAAGTTTTAGAAGTAAAACAACATCAGGCTTTAACTCCTGATGAATTTAAAATGGTGAAGCTTGTTAATCAGGAGAGGCTTGAAAGAGGGCTTCCTCCTTTGAAGATTGACATGGAGCTGGTTAGAATAGCCAGGATGAAAAGCCAGGATATGGTGACCAATGGGTATTTTTCCCATTATTCTCCTACATACGGTTCTCCCTTTAACATGTTGAAAAAAGCAGGCATCAATTACCTGTATGCTGGAGAAAATATAGCCGGTGCACCTACGGTAGAAACAGCCCACAATGCTTTGATGAACAGTCCGGGGCACAGAAAAAACATCCTTAATCCCAATTACACCCATATAGGCATAGGTATAATTGAGGGTGGCCCGTATGGCAAAATGTTTACCCAGATATTTGTTGGAAGATAACCCGGCTTTTTACCGAACCGAAAGGTTCGGGTTTTTTATTTAGTCCAACTTTATTGTGGCATATTTAGTGTCCCGAACATATATTATTAAAGTAAAAGAGTAATTTTTTCAGGAAAGGAGGAAAACCTATGGCTGTAGAAGTTATAAAAGACGTACTCAAAGTCAGCCAGGTAATAGGAGATGCGTGCCAGCAGGTTATTGTTGATGGGCGAGTAGATGTTCCCAACGAAAAACCTAACATTTTAAATGTTTTATCCGTTGAAGCAACCCTTAATCAGAACAGCCTTGAAGTAGATGTGCTCGAGGGCAAAGTAATAATTGAAGGCACAATTGATTTAAAGGTCATGTACGTAGCAGAGGTTGAAGCAGGAGACCAGCCTGTGCATGTGCTGGATGGAAGCGTTAGTTTCAGCAACTATGTGAAGCTGCCCGGAGTCAAACCCGATATGGCAGTAAATGTAAGAGCCAACATTGAACATGTGCAGTTTAATGTTAATAATCCCAGAGCAGCAGATGTCCGAATCATCATGGACCTGTGTGCCAAAGCAACCAAAGCGGTGGAAATCGAAGTAGTAACAGATATAACAGGCATACCTGACCTCCAGGTGCTTACTGAGACATTGAAGGTTGAAGATGTCATCGGTGAAGATTCCGCTCAGACAATAGTTCGAGGAGATATTCAGGTCCCTGAAGACAAACCGGATATTGAGCAGATTCTTAAAGTTGATGTAGAAGTTGTGGAAAAAGAAGTTAAGGTTGTTCAGGATAAAGTAATAGTTGATGGAACCTTAAAGATAAACGTGCTTTATGTGGCTGATGTGCCGGAAGACCAGCCCCAGCAACCTGTTCATTTTATGGAAGGAGAATTAGGATTTACTCATTTTGTGGACTTACCCGGTGCAGAACCAGGTATGACAGCTTTTGTCATGTTTGAAGTCGAAAGCGCGAGGGGAAGAAAAAAAGACCCCAGAACTGTTGGTGTTGATGCTGTTATAGAAATGTTTGCCAAAATAACGGAAACTCAGGAAATTGAAGTTATAGTTGATGCATACAGCCCCACTGTGGAACTTAAAGTTGATAAAACTATGCTAAAGGTTACCCAGGTAATCGGGGAAGAATCGGCACAGGTTGTGGTAAAAGATGTGTTATCAGTGCCGAATGCCAAACCCGATATAGAACAGATTTACAACGTAAAATCCTCAGTTTCCATTGATGAAACGAGTATCCTGGACGGCAAGGTTATAATTGAAGGAACCCTGGATGTGGAGATGCTTTATGTAGCAGAAGTTCCGGAAGGAGAACCCCAACAACCCCTGCATTATACGGAAGCCCAGGTTCCCTTTACTCAATTTGTTGAAGTGCCCGGGGCAAAAGAAGGCATGGATTTGGATGTAATGGCAATTGTTGAACACACGAGCTTTGAGCAAAGAGGTCCCCGGCAATATGAAGTGGTTGCTGTAATAGAAATAATAGCGAAAGTTACAGAAACCACCCAGATAGAAGTAGTTGTCGATGTAGTTGTGGTAGAAGAACCTGAAAAGGAAAAAGAAGAAAAAGATGGATACATGCCTCCTGAGAAACCAAGCATGACCATTTACATTGTTCAAAAAGGGGATACCCTCTGGAAGATAGCCAAGAAATACAAAACCACCGTTGATGCTATAGTAAAAACCAACAACATTAAAAACCCGGAACTGATTATGCCCGGCCAGCAGCTTATAATCCCAAGATAAACATGAATAGTAAAGTTTCCCGCGATGATTCGCGGGTTTGTTTTTTTTTACAAAAAACGCTGTAGTTTTTGTAGAATTTGTAAACAATAACAAATAAAAAGCAAAACATGCAGAATTTAAGTTTTAAGGGAGGCTGTGTTCAAGTGGGAGAGAAAGTAAAGGGTAAACTGGTAATTATAGGTGGTGCGGAAGACAAAGAAAGGGATTGCGTTATTTTAAAAGAGGTTGTAAAAATGTGCGGGGGAGAAAAGGCCCGAATGGTGATAATTACTACAGCAACGGAAAAACACCATGAAGTTGGGTTCGACTATGAATACATTTTCGGCAAGCTGGGAATCAGGGATATCCGGATTCTAAACATACAGAACAGAGAACACGCCAATGATAACATAAACGCAGAAACCATATTGACCGCTACCGGGGTGTTTTTTACCGGAGGTGATCAACTCAGAATAACCAGCCTGTTGGGAGGGACAAAAGTTTATCAGGCTTTGCATACGGCTCTGGAACATGGTGTCATAATTATCGGGACAAGCGCTGGAGCTTCTGTTATGAGTGATAACATGATTGTGGAAGGATACGGGGATGATTCGCCCAAAAAAAACACTGTGAACATGGCCCCTGGCATGGGTTTGATTGAAGAAGTGGTAATTGATCAGCACTTTGCCCAGCGTGGTAGAATAGGAAGGCTGTTGGGAGCAATAGCACAAAACCCTTATGTGTTAGGTATCGGAATTGATGAAGACACGGCCATCGTTGTTGAACCCCAGGAAACCCTTAAAGTAATAGGTTCGCAAACGGTAATGATTGTTGATGGAACTCAAATAACCCACACGAACGTTTCGGAGTTAAAACCCAGAGATCCTTTGGCTTTGTTTGATGTAAAAATACATGTACTGCCCCGGGCCTACGGTTTTGACCTGAAAAAAAGAAGACCGGTTTTGCCTCAACAATAAGAGGTAATTTATCCATTAACAGAATACAAAACGGATATTTGGGAAAACATAACAGAGTGAACAAATTGTGTTCCTTGTTTAAAAGGAGGATAGTAATGGAATTAAAAGGCATTTATCTTTATGAGGGCCGAAACATATACAGCCACAAACCTGTCGCCAAAGCCGTGATAGACCTGGGTGAGTATGAAAACGTACCCACAAAAGATATTCCGGGGTTTAATGAGCATTTAATCAAGATGCTGCCCGGGTTAAAGAACCACGGCTGCTGTTATGGATTCCCAGGGGGATTCATCAAGCGTCTTGTTAGCGGAACATACCTTGCTCATGTTATTGAACATTGTGCCCTGGAAATACAGGCTGTCCTGGGCTATGATGTTGCTTTTGGTAAGGCCAGACAATTGAAAGGCACTGAATACTATGTGGTGGTTGAATGCAAATCCGTATTTGCAGGAGAGGAATCCCTTAAACTGGCCTACCATCTTGTGAATAACCTTACCAAAGGAGAAATACCTGATTTGAAAAAAGCTTTTGAAACAGCAACAAAAAACGTAGTGGAGAAAGAACTGGGTCCTAGCACCAAAGCCATTGTGGATGAAGCAAAAGAACGGGGTATTCCCTATTTTCGCCTGAATGAGAGGAGCCTGATTCAGCTGGGCCTGGGCAAGTACCAGAAGAGAATAGAAGCCACAATATCTGAAAACACAAAGTGTATAGGGGTGGATATAGCATGTGATAAGGAATCCACTAAAAAAATCCTGAGTTTAGGAGGTGTGCCGGTACCGGAAGGTGGGGTGGTGTATTCAGTTACAGAAGCTCTGGAACTGGCCCAGAAAATAGGATATCCTGTTGTGATTAAACCATGTAACGGCAACCAGGGGCGAGGGGTATCATTAAATCTAAAGAATGAAAAGGAAGTAATAGAAGCATTTAAAGTGGCAGAATGTTACAGCAGCAGGATTATTGTCGAAAAGTATATAAAGGGTAGGCATTACAGAGTTCTAGTGGTGAACGGAAAAGTAGTAGCAGCTTCCGAAAGGATACCAGCCCATGTGGTTGGAGATGGAAAACACAACTTAAAGGAACTTATAGATATAACCAATTCAGACCCTTTGAGGGGAGAAAAACATGAAAAGCCCCTTACCAAAATAAAAGTAGACCCTGTAGTTCATGTAGTGCTGAAAAGACAGGGGCTAACACTGGATTATGTTCCTTCCAGAGGAGAAAAGGTGTTTCTCAGGCAGAACGGAAACCTGAGCACCGGTGGGACAGCGGTGGATGTCACCGATGAAATCCATGAAGAAAACAGATTTCTGGCTGAAAGGGCTGCAAAGCTTTTAAAACTTGATATAGCCGGTGTTGATATAACAACCCGGCACATAGCCAAACCTGTATCCCAGAGTAATGGAGCTATAATTGAAGTAAATGCTGCCCCGGGAATCAGGATGCATTTGTTTCCAACCAGAGGCAAGCCCAGAAATGTAGCCAAAGCAATAGTGGACATGTTGTTCCCTGAAGATGCTAAACACAGCATTCCCATCATAGCAGTTACCGGGACAAACGGTAAGACAACAACAACGAGGATTATCGGTCATGTCCTCGATAAATGCGGCTATTCAGTGGGTATGGCTACAACTGATGGTATTTTTGTAAAAGGCAGGTGTGTGATGAAAGGGGATAATTCAGGGCCTCTGAGTGCCAGAACTGTTTTGATGGACCCGGAAGTGGATGTGGCGGTGCTCGAAACTGCCAGAGGAGGAATTATCAGGGGCGGTTTGGGTTATAATCTCAGTGATGTAGGTATCATCACAAACATCTCTGAGGACCACATAGGTCAGGATGGAATAGAAACCCTGGATGAGCTGTTCATGGTTAAATCCCTTGTGATAGAAGCCGTTAAAGATGACGGCTGGTCGATTTTAAATGCCGATGACCAGATGGCAGTTAAAATGACTCAGCGAGCAAGAGGTAAAATCATATACTTTGGTTCAGAAGAAAACAACATCATAATAAAGAAGCACCTGATGGGAGAAGGGAACAGGGCAGTGCACACGAAAAACGGGTGGATTGTCCTCAGTGAAGGAAAGCGATCGGAAACCCTCACACATGTTAAAGATTTACCTATAACCTTAAAAGGCATAGCGAAACACAATATACAAAATGCCCTTGCTGCCATTGCGTGTTTGTGGGCCCTGGGGGTATGTAAAGAAAAAATTGTTGGGGGGTTAAAAACTTTTTACTGTGATGAAGCCCACAATCCCGGCAGGATGAACATCAAAGAGATAAAGGATTTCCAGGTGATGATAGATTATGGACACAATGTTTCGGGGTTTAAAAGCATTATCAACACGGCCAGGCAAATCAAAAAAGGCAGGCTGATAGGTGTAATAACTTCTCCTGGTGATCGAAGCGATAACAGCATATTCAAGCTGGGGAAAGTTGCAGGAAAGGGGTTTGACAGGATAATAATAAAAGAGGATTCTGACCTGCGGGGTAGACAGAGAGGAGAAGTTGCCGAATTGATACGGCAGGGGGCTATAGCAGGTGGGATGAAAAAAGAAAACATAGAAATAATTTATTCTGAAAGGGAAGCTGTTGTCAAAGCCATAGCCCAGGGGGAAACAAATGACCTGATAGTGGTTTTCTATGAGAAATATGATGAAGTGAAAGAAGCCATGGAAGAAGGGGTCCGGAAGCTGGAAAACAGGAAAGATTCACAAAACATTGCAGTAAGGGGCACAGCGGGTTGAAGAGGCAGAGAAATTTTCTGCCTCTTATATTATCAAATATTATTCGAAAAAGGAGGATTTGGGTTTAATATGTATAAAAAATACAGTATAATAAAACAAAGGTGATGGAAATGGAGCTCAAACTTTTTGCCAGAGCAAAAATCAATCTTCTGCTAGATGTGCATTCCAAGAGACCCGATGGTTATCACAATGTAGAGATGGTAATGCAGACTTTACAACGTGCTGATATAATTAAAATAAGGAGACAGAGAGCAGGTATAAAACTTGTGTGTGATAACAAAAAATTGCCCCTTGATGAAAGAAATCTTGCATACAAAGCTGCCAGGTTGTTTTTGGACAGGTTTTCCATCAAAACAGGCCTTGAAATCCAGATAATCAAAAAAATTCCGCTGTGTGCAGGCTTGGGGGGAGGTAGTGCCGATGCGGCAGCGGTGTTGAAAGGCTTAAACAAGATTTTCAGGGTCAACTTATCGAAACAGGACCTTGTACACATAGGAAAAGAAATCGGTGCTGATGTACCTTTCTGTATAATGGAAGGAACTGCCCTGGCAAAGGGAATAGGAGAAATTCTAACACCTTTAAACAACCTTCCTAAAACCTGGTTTGTGCTGGCAAAACCTCCTGTTGATGTTTCAACAGCATGGGTCTATAGGGAAATAGACGGAATCAAGCTTGATACAAGACCTGATGTGGAGGGCATGTTGCAGGCCGTTCGACAGAGGGATATAAAGAGGGTTGGGGCTCTGTTGTGCAATGTGATGGAACAGGTGACAGCCAAGAAATATCCTGTTATCCATGAGATAAAGGAACACATGATGAGGGAAGGGGCTTTAGGAAGCCTTATGACCGGAAGCGGTCCCACGGTGTTCGGTATGTTTGATAGTAAAACTGCTGCGATTCAGGCGTATAAAAGGATTTCAAACAGGTTTTGTGGTGATTTTTTTGTTACTACAAACTTTGTGCTGGGAGGGGAAGTTTGTGAGGAAGAAATTGAATTCAATTAAATTGGATAATTATAAACCATTACGGGAATTGGTGTTTGAAACCCTTCGAAAAGCCATCATATCAGGAGACCTGAAATCCGGTGAGAGGCTGATGGAAGTGCAGCTTGCAGAAGAACTTGGTGTTAGCCGAACACCGGTGCGTGAGGCCATCAGGAAGCTGGAGCTGGAAGGCCTTGTTGTAATGGTTCCCAGGAAAGGAGCTTATGTAGCCGGAGTTTCACTCAAGGATGTAGCAGAAGTTTTTGAAATAAGAGCGAGTTTGGAAGGGCTTGCAGCCAACCTTGCAGCAGAAAGGATAACGGAAGATGAGATTGAACATCTGGAAAGGCTGCTGGTACAAATAAAAAGCTGTGTGGATGAAGGGAACATTAAAGGGCTTATCGAGAAGGATGAGGAATTTCATGATACTCTCTATAAAGCGGCTAGGAATGGAAAACTGGTTCAGATCATCAACAATTTAAGGGAACAGATTCATCGTTTCAGAGTTGCATCTCTCGCTAATCCCAATAGAGTAAAGGAGCTGTTTGAGGAACACAAAAGGATAGTTGAAGCCCTGGCAGATAGAGATTCGGACCTTGCAAGAAAATTAACTCAGGAACACATTGAAAACGTTGAAAACAATATAATGCTGGCATTGAGAAAAGAACTGGAAGACTGAAAGGAAGGGATTACCGATGTTGGACGCAGTAGTCCTTGCAGGAGGTAAAGAAAACAAGTTAAAACAATATGGAGAAAACAAAGCTCTTATTAAGATCAAAACAAAACTGATGATAGAATATGTGATAGATGCCCTGTTTGAAGTTGATGAGATCAACAGAATAGTTGTAGTGGGTCCCAAAGACAAACTGGCCACAACTCTGAAAACAAAGGTTTATAAAATTGTAGAGGCTTCAGATTCAATACTGCAGAATTTAATCAAAGGGATAGAGGCTATAGAAGGTACCGATAAGATTTTGGTGGTATCCTCAGATATACCCATGGTTACGCCCAAGGCCATCAAAGATTTTCTGGAATTAACCCGTCACAAAGATGCTGACCTGTATTATCCTATAATAAGCAAAGAAGATAATGATAAAAAATTTCCCGGTGTTAAAAGAACATACGTCAAATTGAAAGATGGGACATTTACTGGAGGCAATTTATTCCTTTTAAAGCCCAGGATTATACAAAAATGCTTGATCCAGGCTGAAAAAATCCTTGCTAACAGAAAGAAACCGTGGAGAATAGCAAAAATATTGGGCTGGATGTTTGTTATTAAACTTTTGCTGGGGACCCTGGATATTGCCCAGCTGGAAAAACGTGCTTCTAAGGTTTTGGGGATAAAGGTGCTGGGTATCAAATCTTCCTATCCGGAAATCGGCACAGATGTGGATAAACCCAGCGATATTGAAATTGTAAAACGATATATGGCTGGTAAAAGCATAGAAGGATAATATCCGCAAGAAAAGGATTATCCTTCTTTTTTGGTTTTTCTCCATTTTAGTTGAGTTAGGGTCATGCAAACCCAATCCGGTCAATATGTTGAACTATTATAGCTTTCTCCCGAGTTCTGTCAATGAAAAAGGCTGTGCCATCTTACGTGCCCTTGACAGAACCCATCCAAAAGCTTTTTAGTTGTTAAGAATTGACCGGATATTACAACAACAGTGAATGCAGTTCACGAGTATCCGGGATTTTAATGGGTATGGAAAATAGAAGCCCGTTTTTTTGAGGACCACGGCATGGATTTTCGAGGAAGCTTCTCCGAATATTTTTTAAAATTCCATAAAAAAATAACATACAAAAAAGGTTTTTGGGGCCAAAAAGAGAATACGAATATTAAAATACATTTTGGCCAAAAATATTCGCATGGAAAACAAGAGGTGAGAAAAACATGAAGGCCAAACGAATTCACAGGATTGCTGCTATTACTAAAGTTTTGGTGGAAAACCCTTTTAAAACCATAAATCTCAATTTTTTTGCAGATGCCCTGAATTGCGCCAAATCCAGTATTAGTGAAGATATCACGATTATAAGGGAAACCTTTAAAAAATTTAATATGGGGGATATTGAAACAATTTCAGGGGCATCCGGGGGAGTGATGTATAAATCCCTGGTTGATTTGAAAGAAACATGCTCTATTTTACAGAATCTGGCAAAGCGATTATCCAGACCAGAAAGGATATTGCCAGGAGGTTTTATTTTTATGACAGACATCCTTTTTTCACCGGATTTGGCTTCAAAAATCGGTAAAATATTTGCTACCCGGTTTCATACAGCCAATCCGGATTTTGTTGTTACTGTGGAAACCAAAGGAATCCCCCTTGCCCTTATGACTGCCAACTACCTGAATTTGCCCCTTGTTACTATTAGGAGAAACAGCAGAGTAACAGAAGGCACATCAGTCAGTATAAACTATGTATCCGGTTCGACAAAGAAAATCCAGACCATGTCTCTAGCTAAAAGATCCCTGCCTCAGGGAGCAAGGGTTGTTTTCATAGATGATTTTCTAAAAGCGGGAGGGACAATAAAAGGCATGACTGAACTGATGGATGAATTTGAAGCAAAGGTTGTGGGAGTTGGTGTGCTTATTTCCACAAAGCATCCTCAAAAGAAGCTGGTAGAGGAATACACATCACTGCTGGTTTTGAATGAGATAGATGAGTTTAGTGGGATAATAGATATAGCACCTGTGGAGCTGATATAACTGGGGATGCTCTTTTTGTTTTCGCAAAAAAGTAAGAAAATTAACTCATTTAGGCAGGATTTGTACAAGCTGCAGAGAAATAAGTTATATGACCTTAGAGAGGTGGTGAAACCCATGCAGATTACGGATATAAGGATTAGGAAAATATCCAGTGAAGGGAAAATGAGAGCAATAGTTTCGATAACACTGGATGATGAGTTTGTAGTCCATGATATAAGGATAATAGAGGGCCAAAAAGGAATGTTTGTGGCGATGCCCAGCAGAAAAACCGCAAGCGGTCAGTTTAAGGATATAGCACATCCTATCAATTCTGAAACTAGAGCCAAAATCCAGAATGCTATTATAAATGAATATAAGAAATACGTGGAGAGCACCGCTGAAAAAGCCAAAGAATAACCCCTGCGCCAATAGGGGTTGATTTTTGTTTTTCAGTGTTTTTTAAGAGGTATAATTTTTTTTTTGTAGAAGTAATCTATGATAAAATTTGTTGATGTAAATTATCGTTCGAATTAGGGAAGTCTAACTTTAGGCCCATAGGAGGGATAATATGCTAAACACTGCTGCGCTTATACTGGCCGCCGGACAGGGAACCAGAATGAAATCTAACTATCCCAAAGTGGTGCATAAAGTGTGTGGCCACCCAATGGTGCAATATGTTATTGATACCTCCTTACAAGCCGGTGTTGATAAATGCATTGTAATAACGGGATTTAAAGCACAGGAGGTGGAAAAACAGCTTAAAGGCCCCATTGATTTTGTTAGACAGGAGGAACAATTGGGGACAGGGCATGCTGTTATGCAGGCCCATAGGGTTTTAGCCGGCTTTAAAGGCAATGTCGTGGTTTTGAATGGTGACATTCCTCTTATTACATCTCGTACCATCAAAAAAATGCTGATGCATCACGAGGAAAACTCGTATGATTGTTGTGTTTTAACAGCCGAACTTCCCGACCCTGTGGGCTACGGGAGGATTGTCAGGGATAAAAGGGGGAACATCAAAAGAATCGTAGAGGAAAAGGATGCTACCAAAGTAGAAAAACACATAAAAGAAATTAACAGCGGAGTATACATTTTTAATGCCCAAAAGCTGTTTGAAGCTCTAAAAGCACTGGATAACGACAACAAACAGGGTGAATATTACCTGACAGATGTGATAGAAATCATTAAAAACAGAGGAGGGATTGTCGGAGGATTCAAATTAGAGGATCATACAGAGATTAAGGGTATAAACAACAGGATTCAGCTGGCAGAAGTTTCCGAAATCATGAGAAACAGAATCCTGGAGAATTTGATGCTGTCAGGAGTTACCATACAGGATCCCCAAAACACTTACATTGAAAAGGAAGTGGTAATAGGCAGAGATACTGTTGTTTATTCCGGTACACATCTGGAAGGGAAAACATCCATAGGTGAGGATTGCAGGATAGGACCTAACTGTCGCATAAAAGACAGCAGAGTGGAAGATAGGGTAGAAGTTGCATATTCCGTTGTTGTTAAGAGCCGTATCAAAACAGGTTCAACAGTAGGACCCTTTGCTTACATCAGACCTGATTCGGAAATCGGAAAACACGTTAAAATAGGAGATTTTGTGGAGATAAAGAAATCCAAAGTAGGGGACTACACTAAGATTTCTCACCTGGCCTATGTGGGAGATGCCCGGATAGGTGAGGAGGTAAATCTGGGTGCCGGTGTGATTATTGTAAATTATGATGGCTACAAAAAACACCAGACAATTATACAGGATAAAGCCTTTGTTGGCTGCAATGCAAACCTTATATCCCCGGTCAATATAGGGGAAGGTTCGTACATAGCTGCTGGGTCCACCATAACGGATGACGTGCCGGAAGACTCCCTTGCTATTGCCCGCAGCCGCCAGGTGATAAAAAAAGGTTGGCCCACAAAAAAAAGAAAAGAGTGGGAGGGAAAACAGCATGAATGATGGAAAACAACTCAAAATTTTCACCGGTAATGCAAACCCCGAACTGGCAAAAAACATCGCTGAGCATCTGGGTCTGAGTCTGGGGGAGGCTGTTGTCAGCAGATTTAGTGATGGTGAAATCCAGGTAAAAATCGATGAAAGCGTTAGGGGAGCTGATGTTTATGTAATCCAGCCAACGTGTCATCCTGTCAATGAGAACCTGATGGAACTCCTGATTCTGATTGATGCATTCAAAAGGGCGTCGGCCTGGAGGATTACGGCGGTTATTCCCTATTACGGTTATGCCCGGCAGGATAGGAAAATCAGGGCCAGAGACCCTATTACAGCAAAGCTAGTTGCTGATTTGATTTCGGCAGCTGGTGCCCATAGAGTTCTTGCTATGGATTTGCATGCTGGTCAGATCCAGGGTTACTTTGATTTCCCTGTAGACCATTTGCTGGGTGTTCCAATTCTGGCGGAGTACTTTAAGAAAAAAGAACTTGATGACCTTGTGGTGGTTTCCCCTGATCTTGGTGGTGTTACAAGAGCCAGGGAACTGGCTAATTTGCTGAATGCTCCCATAGCTATTATTGACAAAAGACGACCCGCTCCCAATGTGGCAGAGGTTATGAACATAATAGGCAAGGTGGAGAATAAAACCGTTGTTATGACAGATGATATGATCGATACTGCAGGTACTATTACCCTTGGAGCTGAAGCCCTCTTAGAGCGGGGAGCCCGGGAGGTCCATGTGTGCTGTACACATCCGGTGTTTTCTGGCCCTGCAGTGGAAAGATTGAAGAATTCTCCCATCAAAGATGTAGTTGTAACTGACACAATACCCCTGATTCCTGAGAAAAAAATAGACAAAATTAAGGTTATGTCTGTAGCTCCGCTCTTTGCTGAAGCCATTCGAAGAATAAACGAGAATCTATCGGTCAGCAAGCTGTTTGATCAGAGATGAAGCATGAATTTTGAAACGTAGAACCATCAAGGCTTGCAGGAATAGTAAAACAAAAACTTTTCGCGGTATTTTCCGCATTTTTCATGCTTCACCTCTGCTGTTTGATTAAAGAGGTTGACTACAAGACAGCATTAAGGTTATACTATATAAATGAAATAGAAGGGAAGGGAGAGAGTAAAAATGGAACGAGTCAGCCTATCTGCAGAAATCCGGGAAGGGACTGGAAAAGGATATGCCAGTAAAATCAGAAGAGAGGGAAAGGTTCCTGCCGTTCTTTATGGGAAGGGCATTGACAACAAAAATTTGAGTCTAGATGAAAAAGAAGTCGATAAAATATTAAGAGAACACGGGATGAATGTTCTGATAGACCTGGATGTAGAAGGTGAGAAAAGCATCGTAATGTTCAGAGAAGTTCAGCGGGATGTGTTGACTCCTAAGATACTGCATGTTGATTTTATGAAAATTTCCCTTGATAAAGAATTGGAAACAACGGTACCTCTTATCCTTACAGGGACACCTGTTGGTGTAACACAAGGTGGAGTGCTGCAACATCAGCTGAGAGAAGTTGATATAAAGGCTTTACCTGAGAAAATTCCTCATGCCGTTGAGGTGGATATTTCACACCTGAAAACAGGTGAGAGTATATCTATAGGAGATATCCTTAAGAATAATTATGATTTCGAAATATTAAATGAATTTGAGGAAATTATAGCTACTGTAGTAGCACCGAAAGTGGCTGAGGGAGCCGGAGAGGCTGAAGAAGAGGCTGAAGGTGCAGTGGAAGTAGAAGAGGAAGAAGCGTAACCGCTTGGTTACGCTTTTCTTTCTGGGAGGTGATTTGATTGTTTGCAGTGGTGGGTCTGGGTAATCCCGGGGAACAGTATAAATTTACAAGACACAATATCGGTTTTGCAGTGATAGACAGGCTGGCTGATTTACACAATGTAAAGGTAAACAGAATCAAACACAAAGCTCTAGAAGGTGAGGGTATAATCGGAGGAGAAAGGGTTATCCTGGTAAAACCTCAGACCTATATGAACAACAGCGGTTTGAGTGTTTTGGACGTATATCAAAACTATGGCCTGGATTCCGAAAACCTGATCGTTGTTTATGATGACATGGATATCGATGTTGGAATGATAAGAATCAGACCCAAAGGTAGTGCAGGCAGTCATAATGGTATGAAATCAGTAATCTATCACATTAATACCGACAATTTCCCCAGGATTAGAATTGGAATAGGAAAACATCCTGAAAGTATGAGTGCTGCCGAGTATGTGCTCAGCCCCTTCCAAAAGGATGAGCTTCCTTTGATAAAGGATTCCATTGATAAGGCGTGTAAGGCAGTGGAAACGATTATAAAAGATGGAATTAATAAAGCCATGAATAAGTTTAATTAAAGGAGGCATAGCATGAATCCCGCTCTTGAAGTTACCAAAGTTTTTACCTTTGATAGTGCCCATAACTTAAAGGAATACAAAGGCAAATGCGAAAGACTCCATGGCCATACTTACCGGCTGGAAGTTACTGTAAAAGGCAAAAGGGATGAAGAAGGTATAGTTGTTGATTTTTCAGATCTGAAAACCATTGTTAAAAATAAAATAATTGACAAACTGGATCACGCTTATTTAAACGATGTACTGAGGTTTAACACCACCTGTGAAAACATGCTGGTGTGGATGTGGCAAATCCTGTCAGAACATCTGGATTGTGAGAGGTTTTGGTTGCAAAAACTGGTGTTGTGGGAAACCCCTACTAGCTGTGTTTCTCTTACCCGTGAGGATACATGTTAAATACATTTGACAAAAGCCATGATTTATGCTAAATTTAAATTACATTCAATATACCATACGGGGGTATACTTCAGAGGGGTGAATCCTGATAATGAAGGTTGAAATAACAGAAAAAGCAAAGGAGTTTATCAGAGAAAAGACTGATACTGTTACTATCAGAATGGCAGAAGTTGGAGGAGGCTGATGCGGTCCCATTATAAAACCTGCCGTGCTTGCAGGCAAACCCGATAATGCAAATGATTATGAAGAGATCGATGTGGATGGAATAAAGGTGTATGTTTCAAAAAGCCTGAGTGTTTCTCCTAATGGCATAAAGATAAATTTGAAGGGCTTTGCCTTTTTCAAATCTTTGGTTCTATCAGGAGTAAGCTAGGAAGGGATGCTATTCTCCATTGTGGCTTTGAACACCTCATTGCCTGGTGTAGACACAGGCTAACCGGTCCGGCACTCAGGGTTAGTTGAGTGCCGGGGAACCCAGGAGAAAGCTATAGTGGTTTAACAATTGACCGGCTTGGTTTTGAAAAACTTAGATTCAACTAAAATGAAGAAGAACTGCTTTTTTAAGCCTGGGTAGTGTTAATAAAATAAAGGCAGAGGGGAGATTTTATGGCTGAAATAACTATCGATCCTAAAGCCAAGGAATATATTAAAGAGAAGGGCTGTCCCATAACCCTGGATATAATACACACATCAGGGGGATGATGTTCCGTGCAGAGTCCTACCGTGAGAGTAGGAAAACCTGACCGGATGATATCTTATGACAAAAAGAATGTTGAAGGTATTGAAGTTTACCTTACTAAAAAGGCAAGGAAAGGCCGGCAAATAAGGGTTAAGTTAAGAGGTTTCTGGATCTTCAAGTATCTGGATGTAGAGGGAATGTGATCCTAAAAGCTACCCCGATTATTGTGGGGTAGCTTTTTTTTGAAGGAGATTTTTGGGACTTGTTGAATATTTCTAAAAAGAGGTATTTATATGTAGACGAATTAAAAGTTGTGGATTCTGATGGATAACTTTTCAAGTTACCCACAGACTCCACAACTGCTTGGACAACGCTGTCGCGTTGCCCACATACCCACAGCTTCGGCTACTGCTGATTTTAATACATTTAAAAAACTAAGAAATAAAGAGTTTTAACTTAAAACAATGAGATAGGAGGAATTACAATAAAGGAAAAATCGAATTTTCTTATTGTAAGTATAATTACGGTTTCCCTAATATTTGCAAAGCTTACTGCTCTGGCAGCAAACGAAGGGTCACTATTTGGTAATATGGGTAACGACAAAACCATATGTACAGTTTGATAGGGTGATCTAGCTCCATAAATTAAAAATCTAGAGCTGGACCACCCTACAGTTTTGGTTTTCACTCTCTAATGTATAACAGCAATGTTTTAAGAAATTTTTTTATTATATCTACAAAAGTAGCTCTTTTCACTTCAAATGCAGCTATCAGGTTAACTTCATTGATTATTTTGCCATTTTTAAGAGCATACGCCTTACCTAAAATCTCCCCTTTTTTAACAGGTGCTTCAATCTTCTCCTTTAATTCTATTTTTTTCTCTATTTCACTCTCTTCTCCTCGTTTCATAATGGTGTTTAAAGTCTGTTCTGAAATAGCTATAACTTCAGGGAGCTTGCCTTTTTCAACTCTTACTTTACCTATCTCTTCTCCTTTTTTTATAAATTCTGCACTTGTGTAATTTGCAAAACCATAATCTAACAATCTGGCTGTTTCGTGGAAACGCTGTTTAGAAGTAGGAACACCCAATACAACAGCGATAAGCCTCAAGCTGTTCCTTTTAGCAGTAGCAGCCAAACAGTATTTAGCTTCCGAATGAGAACCGGTTTTCAGGCCATCTGCTCCTTTATACCATTTAATCAAGTCATTAGTATTTGCCAACATTGTTGGATTACGTTCTTTATCTGTATGTTCCAGATAATCCAGCCAGATGGTCGTCCATTTAAAAATCTCTTCATGTTTAACGAGTTCCTTTGACATTAAAGCAATATCAAAGGCTGTTGTATAATGGTCGGGGTGGTGTAAGCCATGGGAGTTTACAAAATGAGTGTTTTGCATTTCCAATTCCTTTGCTCTCTTATTCATGAGAGCAACAAAAGCTTCTTCACTACCCATTATATGTTCTGCCACTGCAACACTTGCATCGTTTCCCGATGCTATAGCTATTGCTTTTAATAAATTTTCAAGTGATTGTTCTTCACCAATTCCCAGAAAAACCTGGGAGCCACCCATCTTCCATGCCTTTTTACTTATTACAACTTTGTCCCTCAAAGAAACTGTGCCTTTTTTAATAGCTTCCATAGCCAATAAAATGGTCATTATCTTTGTAATGCTGGCAGGGGGAAGTTTTTCATGAGAATTTTTTTCAAATAAAACCCTTCCTGTTGTTGCTTCAACCAAGATAGCAGATTTGGCACTCAGCTGTAAATCGGTATCAGGTTGAGCAAAAACAATGGATGGTAGCAATATATTAAATATATATAATACTAGTAAACATATTTTTATTGTTGCTGCTTTTCGGAGCATCTACATTCCTCCTTTTGCTATTTTACCTTTAGGATACCCTTCAGGAGGAATGTTATACCATATTAGTATTCTGTGTATTGCCCCTTTGAATCGATCAAACCAAATATGAGAGGTCTCTCATCCGATGGCGCCTCCTCAATATGAATAGCCTTTCTTAAAATATCCCTTGCTTCTAATACAGCATCTTGTCTGTTTGTATAAATCCATGCGATAACATCACCTTTGTTTATTTTATCACCGACTTTTTTGTTTAGTAAAACACCCGCAGCAAGGTCAATGGTATCGTTTTTTTTCTGTCGACCTGCACCAAGGATCATGGAAGCTCTTCCAATATCATCTGCCTTCATTTTGGAAATGTACCCCGAGCTATCTGCAATTATTTCATGTTTAATTTGTGCTTTGGGTAATTGCATTTTTTCTATAGCTTCAGTATCTCCGCCCTGGTATTCAACCATTTCTAAAAACTTATAGTAAGCCTCTCTGTTTTCAAGTTTTTTCCTTAATACCCTTTTTGCTTCGGAGATATTTTCGGTTTTCTCTGCTAAAAGAAGCATACAAGCACCCAATTCCATACAGAGGTTTGTTAAATCCTCTGGTCCATTGCCTTTTAAAGTATTAATAGCTTCTTCTACTTCCAAAGAATTACCTATAGCATATCCTAAAGGTTGATCCATATCCGTGATTATGGCAATGGTTTGTTTGTTAAACTTGCTACCAATATCAACCATGAGCCTGCCTAATTTAATGGAGTCTTCGATGTTTTTTAAAAATGCACCACTTCCTGTCTTCACATCTAAAACAAAGGCATCTGCACCGGCAGCTATCTTTTTTGACATAATACTGCTTGCAATAAGAGAGATATTATCCACTGTGGCAGTAACATCTCTGAGAGCGTAGAATTTTTTATCAGCTGGAGCCAGATTTCCTGTCTGGCCTGAAATGGAGATGCCTATTTTTTTGACATTTGCAATAAATTTTTGTATACTTAAATCTACATTGATACCTGGAATTGATTCTAATTTATCTATTGTTCCCCCGGTGTGACCCAACCCTCTCCCCGACATTTTGGCAACAGGAATTCCGCATGATGCTACCAGAGGAGCCAGAACGAGGGTCGTTTTATCACCCACTCCTCCAGTGCTGTGTTTATCTACTTTTATTCCTGGGATATCTGACAGGTCAATTTTTTCACCCGATTCCGCCATCGATTGTGTTAAAAAGAATGTTTCATCTTCATTTAATCCTTGAAAGAATATGGCCATTAACAAAGCTGAAACCTGGTAATCAGGGATTTTTCCATAGGTATAGCCCTGAACAAAATAATCAATCTCTTCCTTATCAAATACCATACCATCGCGTTTCTTGAGAATCAAATCATACATTCTCAATCGTGTTCACCTCTTTAATGATGCCAGAAATCAATTTAATAAATTCAGGGCTTCTTTGATTTGCCATGTTTATAACGGATTCATGCCCTTTTTCTGAGCCGTGCATATGGCCAGCTATATTGGTTATACAGGAGATTCCTATTACTTTCATACCGCTGTGGACAGCAGCAATAACTTCCGGTACCGTTGACATTCCCACTGCATCTCCTCCTAAAGTTCTAAGCATTTTAACTTCAGCGGGTGTTTCATAATTGGGTCCAGTTACAGCTACGTATACTCCCTTCTTTATGTTAATTTTAAGGCGGTTTGCAACTTTTTCTGCCAAATGATTAAGGTATGGATCGTATGCTTTATTCATAGAGGGAAATTGAGGGCCTAACCTGTTATCCTTTAACCCAATTAGCGGATTTAGACCCATTAAATTGATGTGGTCCTTTATAAGCATAAAATCTCCCGGTGAAAATTCTGGATTAATCCCACCAGCAGAGTTTGTGACAATCAATATTTCAACACCCAACTGGGAAAAAACTCTGACGGGTAAGGTGATTTCTTTCATTGAATACCCTTCATAAAAATGAAACCGTCCCTGCATAATTACAATTGTTTTATCAAAGCTTTCAGTAAAGATTAATTTTCCCGCATGACCCTTTACAGTAGACTGTGGAAAATTGGGAATATTTATATAATTAATTTCTACTTTTTTACCCAAACTATCACAAAATCCTCCAAGCCCTGAACCCAAAATTATTCCAATTTGAGGTAGCTTATCATACTTTTTTCGCAAGTAAATTACAGCCTCATGAATCTTATTATAATACTCCAAAAAAATCACTCCCTGGGTAGAATTTCTTTTAAAAAGCTTGTTCCATTCTTATCAAACCCCAGATCAAAAATTTGAGATATGGTTGCACCAACATCAGCAAAAGTATTTCTAATACCCAGATTTATACCTTTTTGATTGATTTTTGTGTAGACCAGTAAGGGAACAATTTCCCGAGAATGGTCGGTACTCCGGGTTGTTGGATCACATCCATGGTCAGCTGTTATAATCAAAATATCGTTATCCTTTAAACTATTTAATATCCGATCCAACCATGTGTCGAATTCTTCCAATGCCCTGGCATATCCAATAGGATCATTTCTGTGACCGTATTTCATATCAAAATCAACCAGGTTAGTGAACAGGATACCTTTGAATGTTTTATCTATCCATTTTATTGTTTTCTTGATGCCGTCCAGGTTATGTCTTGTGTGCTCACTAAGAGTAATACCTTTATTAGCGAAAATATCTCCGATTTTACCTATGCCTATTACCTCTAATCCTTTGTCTACCGCATAATCTAAAACTGTGTTTTCTGGAGGAGCTAATGCAAAATCTTTTCTCTTATCCGTTCTGATAAAATTACCGGGTTCTCCAACAAAAGGTCTTGCTATTACTCTTCCAACCGCGTGTTTGCCAGTAAGCGATTTTCTGGCGATTTTGCAAATCTGGTAGAGCCTGTTTACAGGAATGACTTTTTCGTGTGCGGCCACCTGGAATACGCTGTCAGCTGAGGTATAAAGGATAGGTTTTTTTGTTTTAATGTGTTCTATACCCAACCTTTCGATAATCTCTGTACCTGAAGCCACTTCATTTCCAATAAACTCAATTCCTGCTGCTTGCTGTATTTTATTTACTATATCTTCTGGAAATCCGTTAGGATATGTTGGAAAAGGCTTTTCTAAAACAATACCCATGAGTTCCCAGTGACCTGTAGTTGTGTCTTTACCAGCTGATTTTTCCAGCATTTTTCCGAAAAAAGCCTTTGGTGAGGAAACGGAAGCCACATTTTTTATTCTTATTATGTTTCCCAAACCCAGTTTTTTTAGGTTTGGGAGGGTAATACCCCCAGCGGCATCTGCCAGATTTGCCAGGGTATTACTTCCCTTATCTCCATATTTATAAGCATCAGGCATTTCACCCACACCCAAACTATCCAGCACTATGATTACGACCCTATCAAACATTTTTTGCCTCCCTTGATTATGCCCTTGGATGAGTTTTGTTATATATTTCTTTGATTCTTTTTTTTGTAAGGTGAGTGTAAACTTGAGTAGTAGAAATATCAGCATGTCCCAACAACTCTTGAACAGAACGTAGGTCAGCACCGTTTTCTAGAAGATGTGTAGCAAAGGAATGTCTCAAGGTATGGGGAGTAATCTTTTTGTTTATGTTTGCTTTTTGGGCATACCCTTTTAAAATTTTCCAAAATCCCTGTCTTGTAAGCCTTTTGCCATGATGGTTAAGAAAAAAGGCTTTTTCCTTTGGATTTTTTACTAGTTTTCCTCTAACTTTTTTTAAGTATATTTCTAGGTTTTTCAAAGCTATTGAGCCGACTGGAATAATTCTTTCCTTAGATCCTTTTCCAACACATTTAATAAAACCCATGTTGATATTAACATAATCCTTATCCAAATTTACCATTTCTGAAACTCTTATCCCAGTAGCGTAAAGCAGTTCCAGCATCGCCTTGTCCCGTTGACCCAAAAGTTCACTGCAGTTTGGTTGTGCCAGTAATCTTTCGACCTCACAGACTGTTAATACATGAGGCAGTTTTTTTTCCGGTTTTGGAGAGTCAAGATCAATGGTGGGATTTTTTCTCACATAACCTTCTCTGGCTAAATACTGATAAAAAGCTCTGATTGATGCCAGGTTTCTTGAAATTGTTGAACTTGCCATTCCTTTTTTCTGTAAAAACAACAAAAAAGATATGATATTTGTTTTAGTTGTTTTAGAGATGTTTTTGATCTTTTTACCTGTTAAAAAATTTAAATATTTGTTTAAATCCATTCTGTAAGATTGTATGGTGTTTTTAGCAAGTCCCTTTTCAACTTCCAAAAAGCTTATAAATTCATCAAGGAGTTTATCCACATGTAATCCCTTCTTTTTTAAGCTTAAATTGGTTATGTATTATTATTCAATAAAAAATTCAAATCTCCTTTTAATTGCAAATTTTATACTCTGATCGAATTCCCTCTGGGAATATATTCATGAAGGAGAATTATATTTAAAATAATTTCAAATATTTTTGGTATGATAAAGCAAAAAAACAGCAATATTAAAAGTATTTTGATAAATAATATTATTAGTTTAAGTTTTCGACTAAAAAAAATTATATACATAATATACTCGTCCCTTCTAAACAAAAAACTGTTACATATACACAAACAAATACAGACTTGGATCTAAAACCTGTCGTTATTTAAAAAGTATTCACAAAAAATTAAAAAATGCATTCTAGATGTCTGGAATGCACTCTAGATACTATTACAGGAGTCTTTTTGTTGGATTGTTTTTTGTAAAAATCCTACATTGGAAATGTACCAAAAAGTTAGAGATGTGGTATTATTAATTTCATAAAAACGGGTGTTATATAAGCTTCGATTAAGCTCCCAATAAGAAAAAAAGAGTTAAGAAAAATCCCGATTACAATGTAGCACAAAAAAACCTGAAGCAAATTAATTTGTCTTTTTCTTTTAAACAAAAGCAAGGAAAAGGATATGGCTGTAACCCCCAGTATGATAATAACGGGTATGTTAACAATATTTTGAGGCAACAGAGCAAGTATGGAAAAAATAATGCCCTTTAAGCCAAGTTCATCTACTAAAAATGCTACGGTAAAACCCAAAACAAATCCTCGAAATGTTATTAGCAGCAGGATTAGCGGAATGCCTATAACAGTTATTCCCAGAATCCAGATCAATAGGCTTATTTTAATGTTACTCAACAGAGCTTGTTTGAAAGCTGTAGATTCATCAATCTCGTTAATGTCGGTATTTTTAAAAAAAATCGTTAAATAATTTATCAAACTTTCTTTTTGAACAGAATCCAGAGCTTTAACAGCAATGCTCCCCATGATTATCCCCGAGAGGAAAAAAAAGAATACTATCAAATACATTATGATGTTTTCTTTAAAGTGTCGAATTAAGCTGTTTTTAAAATTTGCCAAATTACTCCACTCCCAAAAAATTTTTCTTTAAATTTTATGCTTTGGGAGCAAGGTTTATACATTTATAATCCGCCCATACCCTCCACCACCTCCCGATAGAATTTCTAATCTGCCTTGTCTTGCTAAAACAATGTTTCTTGCAACATTAGGGTGTACAACAGTCTTAAGTTCGTCAAAACTTGCTTCGTGTAAAACAGCCATTTCAGAACCAAAAGCTTCAATCAGCTTGTTTATAGCTTTGGGGCCTACTTTTGGAATGTATTCCAGGGGAATTTGGTAATGATATTCGGGTCTGGGAGTGATTTCGTTAAAATCCTGAATTTGAGTAATTCTATCCAGCACCCCTTCAACTATATTTGTACTACCGCATTTATTGCACTTTAAGATCGGCGGGTCTAATTCTGCCACATTATTGCAATCTAGGCATTTGGTTCTGTGATATTTACCCAATCTGGGATCAAGACCGTAGTTAGCTTTAACAATTCTCCCTTTTTTATTCCACAATGCCAGTAACATCTCTTTATAATTTGGTTCTTCGACATAAAACACATTGTATTCTCGAGCGATTTTAGGAAGGGAATGGGCATCAGAGTTGCTTAAAAAAGTTTTGGAATGGAGTTCTTTTATTCTGTCTGCTATCAAGGAATCTGCACTTAAACCCAATTCAACAGCAGGAATTTTTTTTATCTCTTCTGGTGAAAAAATGTCGGTTAATCTTTTACAGGTAGAACCATACACGCTCTTAAAGGGAGTAAAGGCATGAGCTGGTATTAATATTCCACCAAAGCTTTCAGTAATGTCTAAAAGCTGTGATGCCGGAATTTTGCAGTTCTGCGAACTCAAGTTTACGTTTGAAATGTATTGGGAAATAAAGTTTGAAAACTCCAGTATATTCTCATAATAGGGGAAAAAACACAAAAAATGAGGAGTTCCTCCATTATACTCAGATGTTTCCAGTTCTGCCCCCAAAACAACAACAGTTTTTCCTTTATACTCCAGCCCTCCTTCCTTTAAAGGAGTCAATTCTCTATTTTGAATTAGGCTTTTAATTTCATCTAATACCAATGGAGAAGCACAGTCTATTATACCTACCAAATCCAAACCTTTTCTAAAAGCACTTTCCTTCAATATGTTTTCAAAAGTAAGTTTTTGAGAACCGGTAATTTTTATTGGTTTGTTTTGAGCTTTTCCAATGTGAATATGCAAATCAGCGTAAATATCCTGCATGCTTAACCCCTTTCTAACAAATGTCCGTATTGTTTTTTAGCAATTAAAATCCCTATTATTGTTTTTGCATCTGTTATTTTTCCAGATTCAAGCATTTTGAGCGCTTGATTCAATCCAATTGTAACAACATCCAAAAATTCATCGGGGTCACTTTTGGTTTGTGTGGTTCTTTTTATCCTATCAGTATAAAAAAGTGTTAATTTTTCTGAAGAAAATCCGGGGCTTGTGTAAAATTCAACGATTTTTTTGAGATTCAAAGGCGTAAATCCCGTTTCTTCTTCCAGTTCCCTTTTAGCACATTCAATGGGTTCTTCGCCCTTTTCGAGTTTCCCTGCTGGAATTTCTAACAAAATTTCTTCAACAGGTTTTCTATACTGTTTGACTAAAATAATTTCCTTTTTTTCATTTATAGCTATGATTCCTACAGCACCAGTATGTTCAACGATTTCTCTTTTGGTGTGTTTATTGTTCGGCAAAACTACTTCATCTACTCTTAAATTAACTACTTTACCTTTATATATGTAAGCTTTAGAAACGGTTTTTTCACAATAAATCACCTGTTACCCTCCCTATGAATAAAAATGTGTTGTTCTACATATATTATACTATTGACACTTACTGATGGAATAAGGAAGAAAGGGATGATAGACTGTGCTTGAAATATTATTTTCCAAGGGCTTTTTTGTTATCGGTAAACCCAGAGATTTGCAACTCTTCTGTAACAAAAACAAAAAGCATATAACCGTTAAACAATACATAAGGGAACGATTAGAGAAAATCAACAGCGATTGCTCCCGCTGCACCTGAAGTGCAGAAAAAATCGTATTCTTCATCAATTCCCCTGTTCATTGTGCTCAACTTTATGTTCCTTGAAACCACAGCATCAACTCCAATACTCCCATCCTTTACTATAATTCGATGCTTTTTATCTATTTCCTTTTTCTGCAATTCATTTAACACATAGTCGAGTCTACCTTGTTCATATTTGTGCAGAGCCACAATGGCTTTTTTCAGCGCTATTTCCCTTAAAATGGTTAGAGTATGGTGGCTAACTCCGTAATGTCTTTTTCGCGGATCTCCAAAGGAAATGCGGGGAACTGCAATGGGAATTCCTCCCAAAATAGCAACACTGTTGATGATTTCTCCCTGTTCTATTCCCGAAAAACCGTACTTTGTTCCTGACCCTGTAATACCGGGTCCCATGCCTACAATAGCTATATCGCAATTTAAAACGTTTTTTGCTGCCAGTAGTCCCGAATAAATGTTGATAGCTTCAAAATCTCCTCCGAAAGCATGACCTGCTGTTATAGTTACATCGATAAAACCATTCTTTTTCAATAAATGTACAAGATCACTGAAAACACAGGGTAATGCACCTCCATCTGTCATCACATACGCTATTTTTGCGTTGTAATTCGTAAGCTCTTTAACGGCTCCAGCGGCACAGGGTATCATGCTATGCAGAGAACATATTATCACGGGCATTTTTCTTAATGATTCAGAACCTTTCATTTTTTCATGATAGGAACTGGTTTGTTCTTCGATACTCAGAACCTTTAGCTGATATGGAGTATAACGCATTTTTATAATGTGGCCTGTTCCTTCTAAAGAACTTTCCAGGTTTGAAAAGTTTAATACAACAAAGTGATAACCACCACTGCCCAAACCCAGTTCAATTGCAGTGGTGTTTACTATAACTTCATCCCCTTCTTTTAAAAAACCCGTTAATTCTGTGTAATTAATAACTTTAGCTGTTTTACCAGCTACTTCTATTTCGCCCTTTTGAATTCCTTTTCTGCTTAATAATATTTTCTTAATAGTTCCTCTTTTTTTGCTGAGATACACAGTGAACATCCCTTCAAAATTTGTTGTCAATTATATTATGCATTTATTTTAAAAAAATATGGCTATCCCGTTAATTCAGCAACATTCATCAATCCTTAAAGACATCAAATGGTATACGTGAGAGGTCGACCTTAAAAGATAGGAGTGTTATAGTTTTTGGTCTGGCACTCAACTTGGGGTTTACTTATTGAGTCAGATTTGAGAATTAATATCATCATACAAGAATGTTGTTACCTGCAAGCAAACATCGAGTTGAGTGCCAGAGACATGATTAAAGCCTGACTTAATACATAAAAAAGTTGCTGATTAAAAGGTATAACCATGTATATAATACGAAAACTAGCATTAAATAAAATCCTGGGCTTTATCGATACGATAAAACCCAGGATTTTGTTGCTAACCAGGATAAAGTCTATCCTTTGCTCTTCATAGCCTTACTTAAAAAGTAAGCCAAGCCTCCCCACAATACCACTGCACCAAATATAAACATTACAATTGCTCCGGGTTCCATCTAGCCCTGCACCTCCTTGTTTACATCCACAAAAATATCCTTTTTCCATTTAGAGCTGCTTAACATTATTCCGACGATAATCGTAGCGATAACTGCTCCCCAGCCAACGATGAAGTTTGCGCTCCAGGGATATCCGCCATAAGATTGAGTGAAGTCTGCTTTAATGTTGAGGATATAGGAAATACCCAGGACTACTGGTGTAACAACCTTGATACAGAAATCCCACCATGAACCGAGCATTACTTCTGATACGGCGTTGGCGTGTTCACGCAGTTTGTGGGCACCGTAAATGTATCCGAGTACAATACATTCTATTATTCCAGCGGCAGTAATGATGTAGTTTGCCAGGAAATGGTCGGCAATATCCAGGAAGTATAAACCCGCTTTTGTTACAAATATCAAACCTATAATGAAAGCAATACCGCAGACTAAATTTATAGCTTTTTTACGAGGCATGTTGTATTTTTCAATTATACCTGAAGCAAAGGCTTCTATCAAGGAAATACTTGAAGACAATCCTGCAAACACAAGGGCTACAAAAAAGATTACTCCAAACAGCGTGTTTGCTCCAGGTAACATGTTGATAGCTTTAGGTATAGTTACAAAAGCCAAACCGATGGATTGTGAAACGACTTCTTCAAAGGGAACATTTTGAGTATGGGCCATGTATCCTAAAATACCGAATGTCCCAAAACCCATGAAGAAACTGTAACCGCAGTTTGCCAGAGCCGTTATGAAACCGTTGTTGGACAAATCAGAATCTTTAGGAAGATAGCTGGAATAAGCTATCATAACTGCAAAGGCAACGCTCAATGTAAAGAATATCTGACCATAAGCATCTATCCATACTTTGGGATTCCAGATTTTGCTGAAATCCGGTTTCAAGTACCAGTTGATGCCTTCAATAGCACCTGGAAGAGTTATACCTCTAATTACTATTATGACGGAAAGTATAAACAGTACAGGCATGAATACCTTACATGCTTTTTCAATACCTTCTGCTATACCCCTTATGGTAACGAAATAGTTTATAGCCCATATTAAAATAAAAGAAATGAACACAGCAGTGTTAATACCACCGATGTTCCAGATTCCATCGGACAGCTGGAGGTAATTCCCGAAGAAAAAGGCATTAGTATCCTCGCCCCATTTAAGTCCAAAGGAATAGAATACATAACTTAGTGCCCAGGATAGTATTACCACGTAGTAGGTTAAAAGGCCAAAAGAAGCCAACGCAGGAAGCCATCCAAAGATTTCAAACTTCTTTTTAACCTTTGCAAATGCAGCAGGAGCTGTACCTCTCATTTTGTGACCAAAACTGAATTCCAGAATCATAATAGGTATACCTGCAGTAAACAGAGCCACAAAATAAGGTATTAAGAATGCTCCTCCACCGTTTGAATAAGTCATGTAACTAAAACGCCAGATGTTTCCCAAACCAATGGCTGAACCTATAGCCGCCATTACAAAACCTAACCTTGATCCCCATTGTTCTCTTTTTTCTTCCATGTAGCTACACTCCTCCTTTTAGTTTTTATAGTTTTTTAAAAATGTTTAGTGCTCCCCCGGTAATCACCTCCTTTATTGTATTTTTGTATATTATGAATATTGCAAGCATCCCATTGATTTACGATATTCTTATCTTTTATGAATATTGTGAAAACATGTTGTCAAATAAATATAAAATTCTAGTGATATAAACTCATTTGTAAAAGAAATTCGATCTACTTGATTTTTAGAACGCGCATTGCATCAGACAAACGGTTATTTGAACTTGGATTTCGTCAGTTTCAGCTTATAAATTTTGAAAAAAGATTAGATTAAGCAACTATAGGTTCCAATTTGACTTTATATCCCAAGGATTCTGGTTAAGTTCCTTCCATTTTCATTTAGAATATAAATTCGACAGATGTTCTCTGCACACCTTCCTTTTTTAGAAGTTTTTTGGTTTTTTATCTAATGCGAAAGATGGGAATCTATATGTTGTAGCTCTGGTTTCATTTTAATATACAAGATACAGAGCAATTCCCTTGAAAAAAAGACTTTTCACAGCAGAACTGATCTACAGAATATCCGGTCAATCTTTAATAATTATACAGCTTTAAAACAGAACCTGTCAAGGACACGGCAATTCAAACCAGAGGTGAAGCATGAAAAAAAATAAAAAGTTTCCTACGAACTTCTTTAATCCATATTTTAACTATTATTACAAAATATTTACTATATTTGATCTTTTTGCCACCATATACATCTTGATGCAGAGCTAGGCAGCGCAGATCCCCTTTTTTTAGGTACGACAACAAAACCCTTTTAACACGGGTTTTTGTTTTTTGATATTCACCGATACTTTAATCTAAATAGCCAACCACCACTGACGTTTTTCGCGGATAACCTTCTCTAACCGTTCAACATTCAGAGGAGTTTCGCTTAAAATCAGATACAAATATTTGATAAAACCCCTTACACCCAGTTCCTTTACCCTGGCTATCAGCAGTTCACTGTTTAATGTGGAGAAGGATTCCAACACAGTAATAATAGGCATAGATGTAGCAAAGAAAAAACACTGGGCTCAGGCAATAAACATACTGGGAGTTAAAGTAGAAACACTCTTCAGATTCAATAATACCAGAAAAGGCTTTAATTGGCTAGTGGGAAAACTCCAAAGGATCAAGCAAAAAGCAGGGGCATCCAGGATAGTAATAGGTATTGAGCCATCAGGTCATTATTGGAAGCCCTTAGCCCATTACTTAACCCATTATGGATATACAGTAGTAACAGTAAATCCCTATCATGTCAAGAAGAGCAAAGAATTCGATGACAATTCTCCCACCAAGAACGACAAAAAAGATGCATATATCATAGCCAATCTAGTGAGTGAAGGGAGGTTTTTCGAGCTTTACATACCCCGAGGAATATATCAAAAGATCTCAGGGTGTTAACAGCTACAAGGCAGCAGTTAAAGCAAAAATACAACAGTGCAAAAAAACAGATTGGCAGCATTTTTAGATGAATACTTTCCCGAGTATCAGGGGGTATTCAAAGACTTATTGGGTAAAGCAATCATGGTATATATTAAACCATTTGCCTTTTCCCAGAGACATAAGGGCAAAGAGCATAGAGCAACTGACAGAGCTTTTAAAACAGGCCAGCAAAAACCGGGTAGGAGAAAAAAGAGCAACGAAGCTAAAAGAGGCGGCGCAGGAATCCATAGGAGTAGAGGAAGGATTAGAGACAGCCCGAGTGAGGTTACAATATTGAGGGAACTTCAGTTTTACAAAGAGGAGCTAGAAAAAATACACCAACAGATGGAGAAAGCCTTACGAAGGACCCAGTTAAAAGACATAATATTAAGCATACCTGGATAGGAATAGTAGCAGCAGCCAGTTTTTTAGGGGAGGCAGGAGATGTAAGAAGGTTTGATTGCTGGAAGCAGATCAGGAAGCTGGCCGGTTACAACTTAGTAGAGAACAGTTCAGGCAAAAGAAAGAGCAGAAGCAAAATACCCAAAAGAGGTAGAAGCAACTTGATGAGCGTACTATATCAGGCATCATTGATATTAGGCCTGGACGACGTTATCGCGTTGCCCACATACCCACGGTTTCGGCTACTGCTGATTTTAATACATTTAAACTAAGAAATAAAGAGTTTTAACTTAAAACAATAAGATAGTTTTCCTATTATTTAATATTCGATTTTTTAAAATTCCTCTGCTGAACTTGGAAAGATGTAATACTAAAGATCAAAGAAAATTACTTAGTAAAGTTCAATGCATATAGTTTTGAAAACATAGTAATATATTTTTTTTGTTTGTAGTGTCGGTAAGGAGACAAAACTCCTTACCGATCAACTCTTACTCTACTACCTAAAATTACGAACTGTCTAATCAGATCGGTTATCAACAGGCTAGATATTTTTTACCACCCTTTAGCTACCTCAAGAATTTCATCCGGAATATCCCCCGCCAGGTAATCATTGATAGCTTCTTCAATAATATCTATAGCCTTATCCATTTCTTGTTTTGTAATAACAAGGGGAGGTTGAATCCTGAGAACACTATTAGCAAAAAATGTTAAAATCACTCCTTTTTCCCAACAACGATAACATATTTTGGCAGCTGCTTCCTTGGCTTTCTTCTTGGTTTTTCGATCGGTTACCAGATCAACTCCTATTGAAAGACCAATACCGCGGACATCTCCTATGAGTTCATATTTATCTTTCATTTCCTCGAAACGTTCTTTCACATATTCCCCTAATTCCTTACTATGTTCTAAAAGATTCTCTTCCCGTATAACATCTATAGTAGCAAGAGCTGCTCTGCATGAAACAGGATTCCCTCCAGTGGTAAATAAATGAGCTGGTGCTTCCCAAGCCTGCATGATTTCTTCTTTTGCTACGATGGCACTTAAAGGCATACCTGAGGCTATAGATTTACCGAGTATTACAGCATCGGGCACTACTCCAAAGTTCTCAATCCCAAACCATTTTCCTGTACGACCAAATCCCTGCTGTACCTCTTCACTTACAAAAAGAATTCCATTTTCTTTACAAATATTATATAATTCTTTAATCCATTTCTGGGGTGGAACAACCAGACCGGCATCTCCTGCTATAGGCTCTATTATTACTGCTGCTACTTCTTCTGCCGGCAAATAATATTGAAAAGCAATTTTCAGTTGGTTTAAACATTCCTGGTTACAGGTAGCTTCTTGTTGACCAAATACACATCGGTAACAATCAGGGTAGGGAATATGATGAATTTCCGGCACTAAAGGGCCAATTTTTCGACGCATATTCAAACTTAAAGCTGTTAATGAAAGGGCACCATAAGTCGAACCATGATATGCCTGTATGCAAGAAATAATCTTGCTTCTTCCTGTATATGCTCGAGCTAGTTTTATCATTCCATCGTTCGCATCAGAACCTGAAAGCCCGAAGGCTACTCTTTTATTAAAATCTCCAGGAGTAATAGCTTTTAGCTCTTTTGCCAATTGAACTAAAGGCTCATGGTACATATAAGCTGGGGTGTAATGAATAAAATCCTGAACTTGTTCAGTAATAGCTTTGACCACTTTCTTATGACAGTGACCAGTGTTCAAAGCTGCTGCACTAGCCAGTAAATCAATATATTTGTTCCCATCCAGATCTTCTACTATTGATCCATAGGCGCGCTTTACTGCTAGGGGATAATAAGGTACACGAGCCGCAGGTGAGATAACTTTATTGTCTTCCCGGACAAGTTTCTTACATTTATCAATTTTTGTTTTCAAGCATATCACTCCTATATCAATACTTTGTATTAATTCTCCGTCAAACTCTCTTTTTCATAGAATTTAGAAAATATTATTACTACCATTAATAATTATTGATGTATTTATTTTTATTTTATGCTAATATATGGATATAAAAGCTGTATTGTAACTATTCAGCATACGTAAAAATACACAACCTCCAAAGAGGGCATAAAAATTCTTACTAGCAGCTTGAAAATCAAATTTGGATACCGGTTCCATGTTAGGCATGGTTCCTATGATAACTTAGTACGGCCTTGGGATGGATTTCAGCAATCAGTCTGTTGATTAGCTCTATTTTTTCTGTTATATCTAGCTTTTAAAATTCTTTGCTTCTCTATGGCTGTACTTTGCTACGGAATTGGCGAAGAGTTTGGGTTTATTTCATTATGCCGAATAGTTGCGCTGTATTTTCACTTTATTAAAATATATCACCTTTTTTAAAGTTTATAATTCCTTCTGGGTGGTTCTTCATGGGGGTCGCACCACAAGATGCGTCCTACCATTCCTTCGTTCGGTTTGTTGAGAACGGGTGGGGTATGTCTTTACTTGTATGCAGGGTCATGACCTATAAAGTGATACAGCTTTCCCCACCCACAATTATAAACATGGTTAGGTATTACGCCACTTGACACAGTTGGATTTCTCGGTAGCTGCCCAAAACTTTATGTGAATCATAATGCAGCTTTTCTCTATCCAGGGTATACATTACTCGTAAACCCACGCTGACCTCTCTTAGATATTGCCTTGATATCTGTCTTTTGCCTTGAGTTATTCTAACTATTCTTTATACAAGTGGCATTAGAAGTCGATCCTACAATGCACTTAAACCCGATTCGCGAGTGGGCATTATGGACTCCCAATCTATTTATCATTGCATTTTAACAACGACACGGTTCTTAAAAGTTTTCCCTATTCGGGATACTCAGGAAAATTTTTATAACATAATTAATTTGGGCAGATTAACTCTTTTCTTTATAGGTTACCACTTTATATAAACCAACCGTAATAAGAGGTATAGCATACACGGCAATCATACCATAAGCCATCATTGTGTAACCTTTAGCTATTAGAGCAATAATGCCTACTTTCGCTAGTAGAGTTGCCATTAATAAAACAACTACTGTTAATACAGCATTCTGCCTGGCTGTAAAAGTTTTTTTGCCGATTTCCTCTAATCCTGCATTAATTCTTTCAATTAAAGCATGAATAATACCTGTAGATGTTTCAATTAAGGTCCAGCCAACTACTATACCATATAACGAAATTATTCCTGGTCCTGCAATTCCTTTTAACATTGCTAGCCAAGGTACTGTTGCACCTAATATTTCTTCTGAGGGATAAAATCCCATAATAGAAAAATAAGTTAAGAACCATGGGATCGTCATAAGCACACCTGATATTATTCCTCCCCATATTGTTTCTTTTCGAGAAGTTTGCCTTTTTAGCGTAAAAAACGAAGCGGGATAAACAGCAAGGTTATAACCAACGTATACAATACCAGTCCATAAGACTGCTCCAATTCCAACATGACCATTAATATAACTAGTATCTCCCGTAGCAAATACCTGTTGGGCATGATTCCATGTTTTAGATATTACCAATCCGCTGAAAATTATATATCCTATGTACAGTGCCACTGTTCCATAAGTTTTAAATCTTTCAATTAACCAGTTTCCATAAAAATTAAGGATACCAACAATTATTATGACTCCAGTAACTCCAACCCAATATGGTATTCCCAATGTTTGTTGAACAATTTCACCGGTAGCAGAAGCCATTACAGCAATTATGATAATTGCAAGAAGTATATAGACAATATCATATAAAACCCATAATTTTCCTGCGAATTTTTCGACAACAGACTTATAATCATAAACTCTATAAATCCTGGCAATCTCGAAGGTTAAAATACTCATTATTGTAAATCCCAAAAAAATACCTATACCTCCTAACCATCCTAAGGCTCCAAACTTGGCACCAAAGGCCACAATTTCACGACCTGTTGCATAACCACCCCCAATTAGAACTGATTGTAATATGACTCCAGGGAGAACGTATTTTCCAAAATTCCCTTCATAGAAACTTTTTTCTTTTACTTTTGACATTTTCTTTCCTCCTTCTTGTATAATAATTAGACTAATTATTTTTACTAAAACAGACAATATATTTTCTTTATCACCCCCTTTTAATTGGTGTAGTTTCTCGGAAAGTCGCAGGCCAGTCATACCAGCCAGGGGTCAACTGGTAATATTTGTATCTTCCCCAATTATGCTCTACAGCTTCACATAGCCAAAATAAACGATACAAAGATGTAACATGATATGTTTCAAAATATCACATTGTATTCTGGAATATATTCCCAAAAAGACCCTTAACGAACAAGAGTCCGTCCAGCGATCGAATCGGAGGTATTTTTTCTACGAAAGGTTTGTGGGAAGCGATTCTTTTGTTAGGTCACTGACGTTCTCATAAGGATTTATCAAAAATGCCTCGTATCTAAACTTGTTTCTCTTATGCCAAAGTATGAACCTCCAATACGTTTCTATGCCCCCCTTAATGAATCTCCCCGCAGCAAGCTGCGGGGTATCTATTCTTGCTCGCTTCGCTCGCTAAAAAGCGATAATTGCTCGTATTTACATTTTACCTTCTTGTGTAATTCTATGTACTCATCTTTTCTTCCTTGGTTTTGTACATATTTATAGTTTCTTCACTGCCAAATTTGCTAACTGTGCTTACAAAATACCCGTCCGACCAGAATTCTCCACCCCATAACTTTTTCTTTACCTCTGGATGAGTTGCAAATATTTCTCTTGCAGTTATACTTTTTTATGGTTCGTATTATCTTTGTTGGACTATATTTTGGTACTGACTGTACTAAGAAGTGCACATGATTTTTATCAGCCCCAATTTCCAAAAACTCAATTTATTTCATATCTATCTGATATCTGCAAACAAACTTCTTTTAGCGTTTTATCAACTTCCTTGCTGAAAACAACTCTCCTATATTTTGCTGGACAGACAAAATGGTACATTAGTACTGATACATTGTGTTATTTATGTATATAATTACTCAAACCACATTTTCCCTTTCTACACTTTTATATCATTTTATCATATTTTATCGCAACAAGCGGCGGGGAATTAAACCCTCAGAGATTAAAAAAGTGTATGTTTTAAATCTGGAACCGGTTGAAAAGGCAATTACTCCTCTTTATTCTTCTGTTTTTATTCTTCTGTTGAACGGCTTGCTAAAAACCAACCGGAAATCCTACGGACTCTGGCCGTTATGCTACACTTAAAAATCTACAGCATCGCTAAATGGCCAAAACCGATTTGAAACCTGTTTCAAAAACAACATAATCAACCCAGATGTATATAAACTTAGTTCACTTTGACTGGTGTAAAGTTTTATAAAACACTGGTTAGCTTTCCTGTTGCATTTTTTAGGGAAAATATCAGCCTTCGCTTATCCTGACTATGTGAAGTTGTCAATGAACATTAATTGGGGAAATTTTCCACTGTTTAACTACAGTTATTCAATGACTTTCCAAGAGGTTATAAATATTGCAAAAGTATACAAAATAAAAATATATTTTTTTATTCTACACTAATCAAAAAAATCCTCTAATGTTTTTAAAAAGTCCTTTATATCGAACCATATTATTATAATATTATAAACTTAGACAACAGTATTCTTAAAGGGAACCTGCTGTCTGAGCATTATTACACGGGAGGAGTTTTAACATATATTTCAATACATATAATTATGCTTTGTTTGCCAATTCCATACCTTTTCTTAGAGCTTCCATGTTTAAAGGAATCAGCTCTTTCTTTTTATTCGAAAAAACTTTTTTCAAAGATTCTTCCAATGAATTTAAAGAGACAATGTTTGTCTTTCCAACATAGGCTCCCAGGGTAACCATGTTTGCCACTTTACTGTTTCCCAATTTGTTTGCGATTTCATTTGCCGGTATATATATTTTTTCCAGATCCTCTCTCTGGGATTTGTCTTCAACGAGAGAGCTGTTAACTACCAAAATACCGTGTTTTTTTACCACGGGTTCGAATTTATCAAAGGATGGTTTGTTCATGACAATGGAAGCTGTGGGATTTGAAACTATCGGAGAACCAATTTTTTCAGAAGAAACAACGACTGTACAATTGGCAGTACCTCCCCTCATTTCGGGACCATAGGAAGGCATCCAGGAAACTTCTTTTCCTTCCAACATCGCTGCATAGGCAAGCAGCTGCCCCATCACCATTATACCCTGTCCACCAAATCCAGCCATGATAATCTCATACAGCATTTATTTCACCTCCCCAGGAGTTTTGTATTCTCCCAGTGGATAACAAGGAATCATGTTTTCTTCCAGCCATTTTAAAGCATCCAAAGGATGCATTCCCCAGTTGGTTGGACACGTTGATAATACCTCTACCATTGAAAATCCCTGTTTATTGATTTGGGTTTCAAAGGCTTTTTTGATGCACCTTTTTGCCCTGTTAATGTTTTTTATATCATGAACTGAAACTCTGGCAATATATCCCGCTCCATTAAGGGTCGCAAGCATTTCGCTCATTTTAATGGGATAACCTGCAGATTTGGGATCCCTTCCATATGGAGAAGTTTGGGTTTTTTGACCGACCAGTGTAGTAGGAGCCATCTGGCCTCCTGTCATTCCGTAAATGGCATTGTTTATAAATACAACGGTAATGTTTTCTCCACGAGCTGCGGCATGTATAATTTCCGCTGTGCCTATCGAAGCCAGGTCTCCATCCCCTTGATAGGTAAACACAACTTTATCAGGTAAAACCCTTTTTATGCCAGTTGCGACAGCTGGGGCTCTACCGTGAGCTGCCTGCTGCATATCACAATTGAAGTAATTGTATGCAAGCACTGAACATCCCACAGGGCAAACTCCTATGGTTTCTTCCCTTATTTGTAACTCATCCATGATTTCAGCCACCAGGCGGTGAACAATACCATGAGTGCAGCCAGGACAGTAATGGGTTTTTACATCCTGTAAGGATTTGGGTCTTTCAAAAACTGTCTTCACTATTTACACCCCCCTGATGCCAATTTTTTAACTTCCCTAGTAATTTCGCCTGGTGTGGGAATCATTCCGCCTGTCCTGCCGTAAAAATACACCGGGGCTTTTCCTCCAACGGCCAATTCAACATCCTCCACCATTTGTCCTGTGCTCATTTCAACAGTTAAAAATGAATCAACTTTATCTCGGTATTGTTTTATTGTTTTTTCAGGGAACGGCCACAAAGTTATAGGTCTGATTATTCCAACTTTTACTCCTTCCTTTCTCAGCCGTTTCTGAGCTGTTTGAACAACCCGGGCTGCTGTCCCATAAGCCACAACGATAACTTCAGCATCATCACAATCTATTACTTCACACCGCTGCTCCTTTTTCTTAATTTCGTCATATTTTTTCTTTAGCTTGAGATTGTGTCTCTCAAGACCTTCGGGATCTAAATCCAGAGTGTTGATGAGGTTTTGTTTCCTCCCCATCATCCCTGTTGTTGTCCAATCCTTTGGAGGCAACTTAATTTTTTTCCTTTCTTTAAACTCAACAGGTTCCATCATCTGCCCCAGGGCTCCATCTCCAATGATCATTACCGGATTTCTGTACAGATCTGCTAGATCAAAAGCGTCCATGACAAGATCAACTATTTCCTGTACTGAAGCAGGGGCCAGAACAATCAGTTTGTAATCTCCATGTCCCCCTCCTTTAGTGGCCTGGAAATAATCTGATTGAGCAGGTTGTATATCCCCCAAACCCGGTCCTCCTCTTGCAATATTTACTATTACACAAGGGAGTTCTGCACCGGCGATGTATGAAATGCCTTCCTGCTTAAGGCTGATTCCAGGACTTGAAGATGAAGTCATTACCCTGGCCCCTGCACCTGCTGCACCATAAACCATGTTTATAGCTGCAATTTCACTCTCAGCTTGAAGAAAGGTTCCGCCTACTTCAGGAAATTTTCGGGCTAAATATGCCGGCAACTCACTCTGCGGAGTTATAGGATACCCAAAAAAGAATCTGCATCCGGCTCTTATCGCAGCTTCCCCAATTGCTTCATTGCCTTTCATTAAAATTTTCATCACAAAAATCCCTCCCCCTTTGTCTTGGTTATTCAGGTCTATAAACGCTTATTACCAGATCAGGACACCTTTTTGCACAGTTTGCACATGCAATGCACTTCTCCTGATCTTCATCTTTAACAGTTGCTGGATGAAACCCCTGAGAATTGATTCTTTTTGTATCCATTACTATGATGTTTTTGGGGCAAACTGTCGTACACAGTTCACAGCCTTTGCATCTTTCTTCATCAAAAACAACTTTTTTCAAGAAAATCCCTCCCTCGCATAATAAGTGCTTATTCTTCCCATGGATAACGCATCAGTAGTTTTATCGGAAAAACGGGTTCTTTTAAAACTTTATACAATTCTTTCTTTTCAGATAAATTTTCTTTTACCGTGTGAAATGAAATTGGAATATTGGTGTTTTTTGAGACCTCAGCTATTATATCATAGCCATCCAGAATATCCATGATTTTTGTTTCAGTACCAAGGTTGGTGTTATTTATTAGACCGGTAATTTTTAATCCTGATTTTGCTTCTATATGCTCTATCAGTTTCTGGATGTCTTCAGCTTTACTGGTCCGCGGTCTGCGACAGTTGATTACAAAGAAAAAACTGTAATGGAGGTGTTTAAAAAAATTTCTGTACCTCCCCAAAACATTTGCTCCTATTTCATCTCCCCCTACATCAAAAAAGACGTAATCATTTTCATGCTGCAGTGGAGAAATAATTGCTGGAGATAGTGCAGGCAGATCAGCATGAGGATGTTTTATGGAAGATGAAATTATTTTAATGCCGTATTTGTCTAACAAATGTTGTTTTTCTCTGGATCTAAAAAAGGGATTGACAATGTCCAAATCAACCAGGGTTACTTTACAGTTTTCTTTAGCTTTTTTAATGCACAAATTTAGTGATATTTCTGTTTTTCCACTGCCGAAATTGCCACACAAAATATTTACCTTACTGTGTATAAGCACAGATCACATCCCTTTCTTACTTGACTCTTAGATATATTCTTTGGCTTTTTCTTCCCCCTTCAGCACCCGTAAGGCTCCTTGGGCCAGAGCTTCGAGTTCATCCTCTCCAGGATAAACAAATACTTCAGCAATAAATTCAACCATCTCTGAAATCCACTCTACAAACATTTTATCATAAGCCAGGCCACCTGTCAGGATTATCCCATCAACCTCTCCCTTTAGCACCGCACTTAAAGCCCCTATTTCCTTACCGACTTGATAAGCCATACTTTTGTATACCTGCTCAGCTTCTTTATCACCCGATATTATTCTAGCTGAAACTTCTCGGCCATCATTTGTACCCAGATAGGCTACAAGGCCTCCTCTACCTTTAATCTTTTGATGAATCTCTTCTTTGGTATATTTCCCTGAAAAACAAAGATTAACCAGATCTCCCGCTGGCAAACCGCCACTACGCTCAGGGGAGAAAGGCCCATCGCCATTTAAAGCATTATTAACATCCACAACTTTTCCTTTTTTATGAGCTCCTACTGAAATACCTCCTCCCAAATGGGCAACAATCAGGTTCAATTCTTCGTATTTTTTACCAATCTTTTTAGAAACTTTCCTTGCCACTGCTTTTTGATTTAATGCATGAAATATGCTTTTCCTTTTTATTTCCGGTATACCAGAATAGCGTGCTAGAGGTTCCATCTCATCAACAACCACAGGGTCGACGATAAAGGCAGGGACTCCAATCCCGGAAGCTATTTCATATGCCAGAATGCCTCCCAGATTTGATGCATGCTCACCCATAAAACCTTCTTTTAAATGTTTTAACATCAATTTGCTAACCTTATATGTTCCACCTGCAATAGGTTTTATCAGTCCTCCTCTACCAACTACTGCATCGATTTCTTCAATGTTAATATTGTTTTTCTTTAGTAAATTTAAAATTACCTGTTTCCTGAAGTTATACTGATCACCGATTTTTTTAAACCTCGAAATTTCCTTTATGCTGTGACGCAGTGTGTCTTTAAAAATCATTGTGTTATTGTTAAATACTGCTGTTTTTGTAGAAGTCGATCCGGGATTTATTACCAGTATTTTAAAATTTTTAACCACCTTTAAAACCTCCATTACGGATATGTGTAACATCATAAATTGGAAGAGTTGCTTTGGGTACAACTCTTCCCGGTAGACTTTTTCTAGAATTTCGTCCTTATCTTGCAAATTTTTCTAATTTTGTTTATTCGTTCTTCAGCCATTTTATTGGCTGCAATGTGGGTAGGGATGTTTTTTTGTTCTGAGATTTCAAACACTCTCAGCAACTTGTAATATATCTTTGAAATTTTTCTCATTGCCCTTTCTCTGCTATAGGTTTCATAAAAAACTTCTTCCGCTACATTTATTACCCCTCCGCCATTTATAACATAATCCGGCGCATACAATATCCCTTTTTCTTTCAATACATCGCCGTGTTTTGGTTCTTTTAATTGATTATTGGCGGATCCCGCGATGATATCACAATTGAGCTTGGGAATGGTTTCATCGTTTATTATTGCTCCTAGAGCACAAGGAGCAAAAATGTCACACTTGACACTATAAATTTCTTCAGGCTTTACAGCCTCCGCATTAAAATCATTTACTGCTTTCTTGATATTTTCAGCAAAAATATCTGTTACAATTAATTTGGCACCAGCTTTATGCAGGTGTTTGGCAAGGCAGTAACCCACATGGCCTATCCCTTGTATTGCTACTATTTTATCGCTTAAATTTTCGCTGCCATATGCTTTTTGACAACATGCTTTAATTCCGCAGAATACACCATAAGCTGTAGCAGGAGAAGGATCTCCGCTTTTTCCTGGCAAGCCTACAACGTTCTGGGTTTCGTAATGGATGTATTCCATATCTTCAACACATGTTCCAACATCCTCAGCAGTGATGTATCTTCCTCCAAGGCTGTCTACAAACTTTCCGTAAGCTCTGAAGAGCTCTTCGGATTTATCAGTTTTTGGATTGCCTATGATAACAGCCTTTCCTCCACCCAGATTCAACCCCATTGCAGCATTTTTGTATGTCATCCCCCTGGCTAACCTCAATGCATCAACAACGGCATCTTCTTCTGATTTATAAGTCCACATTCTTGTGCCGCCAAGGGCAGGCCCCAGAGTTGTGTCATGTATTGCAATTATTGCTTTCAAACCCGAAGTCTTTTCCTGACAAAAAACCAGTTGTTCATAATCATGCCTTTCCATTTTTTCAAAGACCACGAAAATTCCCCCCTTTATTTTTGTGCCATTAACAACCCCAAGGCGATTGAATTCATTTTGGTTTCCCAGGAATCGGCTCTGGAAGTAACAACAACAGGAACTTTAGCACCAGCAATGATTCCTGCACACCTTGCTTCAGCGAAACAAACAAGGCTTTTATACAAGACATTTCCTGTTTCAATGTTAGGTACAACCAGGATATCTGCGTCACCTGCAACGGAACTTGCTATACCCTTGTGGGCAGCTGCTTTGGCAGAAACAGCATTATCTAATGCCAGCGGCCCGTCGATAATTGCCCCTTTGATTTGTTTTCGTTCAGCCATCTTGGATATATAAGCAGCATCCAGGGTAGCACTCATTTTGGTGTTGATCTTTTCAACTGCAGCCAAAAGGGCAACCTTGGGTTCCTGTATGTTTAAAGCGCGGGTTACGGTTAGGGCATTATTAATGATATTAACTTTTTGTTCAGCATCTGGAGAAATGTTCATTGCTGCATCAGTTATTATTAGGAATTTGTGATAATTTTTGATTTCAAAAACAGCCACATGACTTAATAAATTCCCGGTCGTTAAACCATATTCTTCATTTAGCACTGCTTTTAAAAAATCTGCGGTGTTAATTAATCCCTTCATTACTAGATCAACATGGCCTTCAGCAACTAATCTTACGGCACACTCAGCTGAACTCTTGGAATCCTTAGAATCGATAATTTCATATTTTTTTATATCTAAATTTTTCTTTTGGATTAATTCCTCTATTTTTCCCCTGTTACCTATAAATATACCTTCCGTCAACCCCTGTTCAGAAACATTGCTTATAGCTTTTAAGATTTCTTCATCATCAGCACATGCAACAGCAATTTTTTTATACCCGTTTTTTTTCACTGCTTCAAAAAGCTGATTGAAACTTTTGATTAAAATTTTAACCACCTGCCTTTCGTGCTATAAGGAATGGAAATAATGCTTAAAAGTTAAAAATACTTATTTTTCTAAATAAATCTATATGGTTCTTCTTCATTTTAGTTGAATTAAATGTCATGCAAACCCAATCCGGTCAATAGTTAAATCATTATAGTTGTTAAGAATTGACCGGATATTTCAACAACAGCGAATGTAGTTCATAAATATCCGGGATTTCAATGGGCATGGAAATGGAAAAGGGAAGAATCGTTTTTTCTATAACCGCGGCACAGGGTTTCGATGAAGCGGAGCAGTGTGCTTTAATCAACTGCAGCCTGACAGCCAAATATACGTGAATTCCTTTGCCCGG
>ENA-OSAI01000114-OSAI01000114.1-marine-sediment-metagenome-genome-assembly--contig:-NODE-114-length-48525-cov-587.731421_pt1 | contig 48525 bp, 52 predicted proteins | sample MGYA00237871_ERZ529316 | MGnify/ENA primary metagenome ERZ529316 (study PRJEB26369, sample SAMN03142814) | marine sediment metagenome | biome: marine; feature: borehole; material: sediment...
CCACCTCTCCCGGCGGGAGTATGTTACCGTCATCGTCAACGATTACGGCGATGGTATCTGCTACCGGCACTCCGATGCTGCCTGCCTTTGAATAACCGTATATAGGGTTTATGTGCGTAACTGGAGAAGCTTCGCTCAATCCGTAGCCTTCATTCAGCTTTACACCGGTCGCCTCTTCCCACCTCTTCTTTATCTCAATGGGCAGAGGTGCAGCACCACTTGAGCACCATCTTAACGAACTGAAGTCGTATTCATGGAACTTTGGATGGTTCAGTATCGCAGTGAACATCGTCGGGACTCCCGGAAAAGTTGTGACCTTGTATGTCTGGATGCACTGCATCAGAAATTCCCAGTTTCTCGGATCAGGAATTGAGACACCTTTCGAGCCGATCACCGCAGCAGCATTGGCCATCGTCATACCGTAGACATGAAATACCGGTAGAACCCCCAGTCCAACGTCGTTCGGAGAAGCCTTTGGGTCCCACATCGCCGACTGATACGCATTCGCCACCAGATTGAAGTGAGTTAACATGACACCCTTTGGAAATCCTGTTGTCCCCCCGGTATACTGGAACATAGCCACATCCTCTTTGGGGTTGATCTCTGCTCTCTTGTCTGTTTTCTCGTATTTTATTACGTCCTTCCACATCATTAGGCCTTCTTTCTTCTCAGGTGCATCGGGAGACGTTGCTCCGGCAATATAATCCTGTAAACTGCACAGAATCACTTTCTCGACCAATCCGTCTTCCAGAATGGGTCTTACGTTGGAGTAAATCATGTCAAGGCAAAATATCATCTTTGCTCCGCTATCCTCCACGATATATCTGATCTCCCTCTCGGTGTATATCGGGTTGCACTGCACTATGATTCCCCCAGCCTTGGAAATCCCTGCTCCAATCATTCCGTAGTGGGGCATATTGGGAAGCGATACAACTATTCTGTCTCCCTTTTCAATCCCCGACTCAAAGAGGAAAGCTGCGACTTTGTCTGAAGCATCGTTAATCTGTCCGTAAGTAATCTGACTTCCGAAAAAAATTATGCTCGTATTATTCGAATGCTTCTTTGCAGCGTTCTCAACTATCGTGTAGGAAGGGACTACGGGGTAATCAATTGTTGTTGGCACACCTTCATCATAGTATTTTGTCCAAATTTTTTCAATCCCTGAACCGTCAATTTCCTTTATATTCTCTCCAATAACATCCATGACAAAAATTTTTCATTTTTAACTTAAAACTTTTGGTGTTAGTATTCAGGATCGAAGGCTAAAGCAGCGAAAACTTTCGCATCCTCCACCATATTGTCTATTACACAGTATTCATTGGCCTGATGGGCAACACCATCCGCGGTGCACCATGCAGCCGTTTCGGTAAAGCCGTTTTTTCTGAAGAAGGATGCACAAGTGTTTCCGCCTATTCCATAGAGGGATACGGATAGCCCCCTTAGCATCTCAATAGTCTTCTTCAGCTTCGTTACGATTGTGGCGGTTTCTGGAGTCGGAGGAGAAGACACCTTTTGCACAACCTCCACCTTTATCTCCCCGTTCCCCTTCATTTCATGGAAAAGCCTGATGTCCTCGACATACTCAAGAACTTCATCCAGATCGTAATCTGGGATAATCCTGCAGTCCATGTAGCTGATATCGAGTCCTGGGATCGTGTTTATGTTGTCCACGTTCTTCTCTCTCTTCGTTGGTTCAAAGGTTGAGTGGGGTGGAACGAATAACCTGTTTTCAGCATTAAACTTCAGGTGTAGTTTTTTGTCAAGGTCAAGTATGAACTCCATCGCTCTACGTGCTGCATTAACGCCCGTTGGAAGACTCGCATGGCTTTGCTGACCGTAGACTTTGAATTTTAACCAGAGTATGCTTTTCTCTGCAATTTCTATCATGTCTCCTTTAGGAGTTCCGACATCGGGAATTACGAACATATCCTCTTTACTGAAAATATTCTGTTTGATAAGGTGTTTAATTCCGTAGTTGCTTCCAGCTTCCTCATCGGCAACATAAACGACACCTAAGCTGTATTTCGGTGTTAAACCGCTGTCTATTATTGATTTTGCTGCAAAAAGTGATGAGACAACACTCTGTCCGTTATCTTCACTACCTCTGCCATAAACCCTGTTGTCCTTCACAATTCCCTTGAATGGAGGAGTATTCCATAGTCTCTCGTCACCTTCCGGAACCACATCAAGATGAGCAATGATCCATATTGTCCTTTCAAGTGCTCCATTAATTCGGGCGACAATGTTAGGCCTTAGCCCGTCGCTAACCCTTTCATCCTCTACGTCAAATCTTTCGACATAGTCAAATCCGTCAAGGTGCTTCATCAGATATTCTGCCTTCTTAAACTCTCCATCACCCCCGAATTCTGGAGGAACTGCCCTTATCTCAATGAGATCGCACAAAGTTTTGACCATTTTTTCTCGATAGCTCTCCACGTCGTCTAAGACCTTCATATTACCTCCTCAATCATTTTTTCGACCTCGTGGAGTATGTTCTCTGCCTCCTCTATAACCTCCTCGTCGTAAGTCGAATTTTTCAGAATCTCAAGTTCGGCAATTACAGGAAGGAACACTCTCCAGTCCCTCTTTCCGTTATAAGCAACGTCCTTCAGTATGTCCAGCCTCCTTCTTGCGTTGAAGTCCTTTTCGAGCTCCTTCTTCAGATCACGGAGCATCATCGCTACTTTCTTGCCGTAGGGGGTTAAAGAAACGACTCTCATTCTTCCCTCAATTTTGCTCTCGACAATAGAATTTTTCTCGAACTCGCTTAGAACCTTGGAAATGTAGCTGTATGGAGAGCCTATATCATTCGATATCTGGAGAGGATAAATCTTCTCATTCGCATCCTCAGCTTCGAGAATTCTGAGTATTATCTCTACTGTCCTTTCATGAAGAAACAGTCTGGCAAGGCTCAAATTTTGCACCTCCCGAATCCTCTTTTCCGGGAAAAATATTTAAAAATTTTCCAGCCTATTTAACGTGTTATTTATGTTATCAGATGACTACCATCGCATGAATCTGCATCAAACTCAAATCCTTCTCTGCAAAAGGCACACGATATGCCTAAATTTTTGCAGCACTCTTCAATCCTTTTGAGCATCTTGAATCTTTTTTCTTTTGGAAGATAGATATACCCTCCAATCTTCTCTCCGTGCTTATAGATGCACTTTATCTCTGGCACCACGCTTGAAACCCTTGCAAGAGAATCGGGCTTCAGTTTGAGGGTGGATGTTACAACATGGTCGGGCATACAATCCTCAATTATGCTTAGCCTGTTCAAATGAGGAATTATTGGATCAAAACGCAAAATGGTTGGGATACCACATTCTTTAAGCTCTTTCATCGCTTTAACTCTCCTTTCAGTTGGAGGCGCGTTGGGTTCAAGAAAGTCAAGACCGGTGATTGTGATACTAACCGCACATCTCATCTCAGACAGAATATCTACATCTCTGACGACGATATCGCTTTTGGTTACGATAAGGAGCCGCACATCATAATCCTTCAGTATTTTAAGGCAGTTTCTGGTTACCTCCTTCTCCCTCTCAACCGGCGGGTAGGGGTCTGAGCTGTTAGACATCGAAATTAGAGCTTTTTCTGGGAGAACCTTTAGATCCCTTTCAAGATTTCTAAACAGATTTCTCTTCTCTCTAAGGTGGTAGAATCGTGGAATGTAGGTCGCATAGCAGTAGAGGCATCTATGGGCACAGCCAGTGTATGGGTTGAAGGAGTATTTTTTGGGGCAGGTGCAAAGTTCCGATTTCCACGGGTCGAATTCCCGGATAACTCTCATAGATACAGTTCCCTGTTCAGCCACGGGATTAGAGCCATTGTAACCGCCAACCTTGATAACTCGGTTCTCGACACCTTTCCCTTGCTCAGGTAATGCACCGCTCCAACCTTCCTGCCCAAGTCCTCTATCCCTGAAAGCTTCGACATTACCTCACCGACTTCCTTACCGCTAATTACCTCATCAACGACGCATTTTGGATATTCAAATCCCGGTCCAAATCCTATTGTATAAATCTGCCCGTTGTATACGGCAGCAACCTGAAAATCAATATAACCAGATAATGTGCTCTTGAATTTGAAAAGACCGGCTTCAATACCCACCGAGAAGTCAAAGTCGGAGGAGTAGCTCTTTACGGCTCTTTCAATTGCACCTTTAATCGTTTCACCATCAAAAGGTTGTGGAGGGGTATCAGTTAGTACTTCAACACCTTCGACCTTCACCTCATCGAAATACTGCTCAAAGGCGAGTCTCACGCCCTCAATCTTGGTCGGGTTGGTAGAGCCTACAACCACCCTCAAACTCTCACCCTCTCAATGCACAGATACCCTTCATCATATGCAAAAACCATCTTCTTTCTCACATTCTGCGCCAGTCTTACCGCCCTTGCAACCTCACTCAGCCTTAAATCTCTATCATCTGCAATATCCACGAGGTACTCGGAGTGGGGTAGATCATTAACGTCTTCAACTTTCTTGTAAGCTCTGAAATCGCTTCCGAACTTGAACCCGGTTTTCACGACCAGATTTCTACTTTTCAGATCCCTGTAGACCTCATATTTCCTGTCAAAGTTAACCTCAACCTCTCTTGCCCTCCTTAAAAGTTCATTTTTGTCTGCATTGATAAGTTTTAACGCTCCTTTCTCGGCCAGATAAACACTTTCGATAAGCGAAAGAGCAACCATCTCACCCTTCTCGCTGCCATAAAAATATCTGGAGAAAATCTCAGTGTTCTGTGTCAAAACTCTGTCTTTCATCAGGATAGCCTTAATTTTCGGCAACTCCTCTCTCTGCCCACCTACAATTTCGGGCTGATAAACGCGATAGTAGGTTATCTCAGATTCCTCGTCCACAACTGCAAGTCTGAAATCGTTGAATTTCATAGCCACTTTTGCCAGTTCTGGTATCCTGACGATCCTTCTTTCCGAAATGGGGAGGTATGCTTTCTTTGTAAGCAGATACTCGCCCTGAATCTTCACTCTATTTCCCCTGTCTCTCAGGTCTTCGTAGACAAAATAGTAGGTGGAAAAGTCTTCCAATCTGGTTTTTGCCCATTCAAGGACTTCTTTAAGCTCTCCAAAACTTGCTATTCCTTTAATTTGCAGATATACAGCCTCCAGAGGGTGGAGATATATCTTATCTCCCTTTCTAATCCCGAACCCCCTCCTTTCAAGCGACTTTTTCGCGCTTACAACCGCAAAATCTTCCATCATAGCTCCACACCATAAACCTTCGCCACGTTTTCGGCACAGATTTTGTAAACAAAATCCTCGTCGTAACCATTCTCAAGAAGCTCCTTTATCTTCTTCGGGACGGTCTTGGGTCCAAGAACCGCGCCTGGCCTCTTTTTGTCATCTATGTAGTCCGTCTCAACCATAAACCTGTCTCCCTGTTCTGCAGCCTTTAATACGTTGTCGTTTCCGGCAAGAACCGATGGAAAGATACCAATCTCCTCAAACTCTCTTACTCTTGGCGGTGAGAAATGTTTCACAACTCTTTCTCTTTTCAGCCCGACACTGTCAGCCATCTCCGCAATTTCGACCATTCCCTCCTTGGAATACCTCTCCGTGTGAAGCTGCACCACACACCCGACATCCTTCGCGACCTCAAACGCGTGCATGAGCACTTCGTTGCTTAGCTTCCATACCTGCCTGTTTACCGGATAGTGCGGTCTACCCGATTTTATCGCAACAGCCTTTCCCTCCTCAACGTACTTTCCTGCCAAATCCAGAGCTTCCTTCATAATCTCTGCAGCCCTTTCAAACCCTACCCTACCTCCAATTACCGTAATCTCCGCTGGATGCACGCTCAAAACTGCATAGGCCTTAACGATCCTATTTGCCTTCTCAACCAAGCTTAGGTGTCTGTCAAATACTTCAGCAAAGTCCTTGCCTGAATTCGGTCTCACATCGTAATGATGGCAGAGCAGGGATACAAGAAAAACGTGTGTGCCTCCAGTCTCCTTGAACTGCTCCAGAGCCTTTAACCTGAGGTGATTGTAAAGGTGCATGTGGTCGTCTGTTATTATCATACTCGCTGTTTAGATGAGGCTGATTATAAACTTCTCTTCTCAGTGAACAGGTTAACATAAACCTGCCTGATTTCTCATCCTTTTTCAAATTATAATGATTATAGCCATAAATTTAACGAAAAATATTTATTGATATAGTTATTAAAGAAGGCATGAATCTGAGATTTGTGGTGTTGGCTACGGTTTTATTTATAGTAACAATGCCGACGGTTTTTGGGGAGGAGTTCCATTTCGCCTACATCGTTGATCCTCCCACTGAAACTTGCCCCATAACGAACATAGACTCCACACCCAGTCCGAGCGAGCCGAGACAGTATGAGTGTGATGGAATAATCTACACAGTCTCAGTCCCACCCGGCTGCGAAAAAGGTGGATGTGGTCTCATCGTAGATCAGCACGGTGCATTGATGAATGCAGAGAATCAGAATGATGGAACGCACATGCGCGAGTTTGGGTGGTATGCTGAAGAAAGAGGAGCAAAAACACCTTACATCGTAATACAGCCAAATCTCGGGACTTACTGGGCAGGTGGGAAGCTATACAAGCCAGGATTTGACAAGGATAAGGTTTTGAAGTTTGTTAAGGAGGCTGTTAATGCATGGAACGTTGACAGGTCACGTATTCATGCACTTGGCTTCTCACAAGGAACACGAGACATGGTTTACAGGTTTATTTGCGAGGACAGTGATTTCTTTGCCAGCTACGCCTTAATAGCATCTATTTTCGGGCCGTTACCATGTAAACCACCCAAGAATCCAGTATTCGAAATCGTTGGGGCATACGATGTGAACTACTATTTGCTGGGGGTCATAAAGAAGAACAGAGACCTTTATCTGTCCAGTATGGGGGACTACGAGGAAGAAACGTTGCATTACGATCCATACTGGTGGAAATACGGCTCTGGAAAGTATGTGCATAAACGCTATACTGGTAACGGATACTGGTATGAGTATCTGGTTCATTCTGGGGTAGGTGGGGGACTGGTTTTGGTTACCCTTGGTTTTGATGGAGGACACTGCCTGCCCAATGGAAAGAGACTCACAAACTACATGCACGAGGTTACGTGTTTCAAAGCGGATTTTGAGGTGGGAGCAAAGGTTATGGACTTCTTTATAGCGCATCCCAAATAAAATCATCTTTTATTTTTTATTTTACAAAACCGCGAAAAGAATAAATTGGTTCTGAATAAGGATAAAACATGAAGGTTGTTGTTATCGGCGGTGGGGCAGCTGGAATGAGCGCAGCTTCAAGGGTTAAGGCTCTGAAGCCGGATTGGGATGTGAAGGTTTTTGAGGAAACAAGTTTCGTGAGCCACGCTCCGTGTGGGATTCCCTATGTTGTGGAGGGGTTGTCAGACCCTTCACACCTGATGTACTATCCACCTGAGTTTTTCAGAGAGAAGAGGGGAATTGATCTGCACATCAACGCCAGAGTTGTGGAGGCGGGAGATGGTTTTGTGAGGGTTGAGGAGAACGGGCAAGAGAAAAGCTACGAATGGGACAAACTCGTAATCGCTACCGGAGCTTTACCAAAAACCCCTCCCTTTGAAGGACTGGGTTTGCAAAACGTCTTTACTGTAAGACACCCCTCTCAAGCAGCTGAACTCAAAAAAGCTGTGGAAATGGCAGAGAACGTTGTAATTGTTGGAGCTGGTTATATTGGGGTTGAGATGGCAGAAGCTGCGGCAGCGAGAGGAAAGAAGGTTACCGTGATTGAGTTCCTTGACCAGCCTTTGCCCAATTTAGACAGGGATGTGGCAGATATCGTTAAGGAAAAAATTGCTGAGAAAGTAAATCTGAAGCTTGGAGAGAAGGTAGAAGCCTTTGAGGGCAAAGATACTGTGAAGAAGGTCGTTACGGACAAAGGGGAGTATCCAGCAGATGTTGTAATTGTTGCAACAGGAGTTAAAGCGAATACAGCCATTGCCGAAGAAGTTGGGTGCAAGATTGGGGAAACGGGAGCAATCTGGACTGACAGCAGGATGCAGACAAGCGTTGAGAACGTCTTTGCTGCCGGAGATTGTGCAGAGACAATCCACATGCTGACGAAGAAAAGGGTTTGGATACCATTAGCTCCTCCGGGGAACAAAATGGGTTATGTGGCTGGTGTAAATGCCGCGGGAGGAAACATCGAGTTTCCGGGTGTGCTTGGCACACAGCTTACAAAGTTCTTTGATTTTGAGATTGGGGCTACAGGGCTGACTGAAAAAGCTGCAAAGGCTGAGGGATATGATGTTAAGACTGCAACTGTTAAGGCAAAGACGAGGGTTCACTACTATCCGGGGGCAAGAGATACTTTGCTGAAGGTTGTGGCTGAGAAGGAAACAAACAGAATCTTGGGAGCGCAGGTTCTGGGGGCGGATGTTGCAATGAGAGTGAACGTCTTTGCCACAATGATTCAGGCAGGATTCACGACAAGAGATGTTTTCTTTGCTGACCTCGGCTATGCACCACCCTTCACACCCATCTGGGATCCGATTGTCGTTTCGGCGAGAATTCTTAAATTCTAAAATTTTACCCTTTTTATGGATTGGGTTGAAGAGCTTACTGGGATAATTGAAGTCTTCCCACCTTCTGGAGCTTACGCTTACGACGAAACACCTCCCTTAATCGCACCTAAACCTGCCAATAAATTCGTGGTCGTCAAACCGAAAAATGCGAACGAGGTTTCTGAAATACTCAAATTTGCCTCCAAAAGGAGAATACCCATTTTTACAAGAGGTGGTGGAACTGGACTGAGTGGTGGTGCCATTCCTACGGTTGAGGGAATAGTTCTGTCAACCGAGAGAATGACGGAGATTAAGGTGGACAGAGAGAATAGGATAGCGGATTGTGGTGCTGGAGTGACATTGAAGCAGCTTGATGATGCTGTTTTCAAGCACGGTTTGAGTTTTCCTCCTCACCCCGGAGCAGAAACCGCGACGGTGGGAGGAATGATCGCCACGAATGCCGGTGGTGTCAGAGCCCTGAAGTACGGCACGATGAGGAACTATGTGCTTGCATTAGAGGTCGTTCTTACCAATGGCAGAATTTTAGAGATAGGAGGGAAGACGATAAAGAATTCATCCGGTTATTCCCTTCTTCACCTTTTTGTCGGTAGTGAAGGCACACTTGGCATCATCACCAGAGCAAAAATCAGACTCTTTCCTCAGCTAAGAGATATGACTGTTCTTGCAGTACCCTTTTCAACAATGGAGGATGCGATGGACTGTGTTGTTGAAATCTCCGCAAAAATGCTTCCTTTAGCCCTTGAATTTATGGAAAAAAAGGCTGTGGAGGTTGGAGAGAGAGTCAGTGGAGAGAAGTGGGTTAGCAGAGATGGGGAAGCGCACCTTTTGATGATATTCGAGAGCTTTGATGAGGCGGAAGGGGCTGCAGCAATTTCCGAGAAATTTGGAGCCATCAACGTTTACGCTGCCACCACAAAAAAGGATCAGGACAGGCTGCTGAAAATCAGAGGGTTGATTTATGAGGGGTTGAGAAAGGATATTATAGAGATTCTCGATGTTTGTGTCCCTCCTGCCAAAATTGCGGAGTATTACAGGAAGAGCAACGAAATCGCTGCCAGATATGGCGTAGATCTGATTACCTACGGTCATGCTGGAGATGGAAATGTCCACCAGCACCCTCTGATTTATGATGATTGGATGAACAGCTATTTCAATTTTCGTGAAGAGTTGCTCAGGCTGGCAGTCAGCTATGGAGGGGTGATAAGTGGTGAGCATGGCATAGGGGTGGTGAAAACTAAGGAGCTGGCTGAGCTGTTTCCAGACCAATATAGGATTATGAAGGAAATCAAACTCCTATTTGATCCCCAGGGAATTTTGAATCCCGGGAAGGTTGTGCGGTAAAACTCATAAGCGTGCCACCAAAAACAATTTTACAAACTCAAAAGCTATAACTGCTCCCTGCGAATACAATCCAGACATCAAAGTTTCCAAATCTGTCAGTCATGAAGGCAATTTTTCTCCCATCTGGACTGAAAACAGGAAATATATCGTGCCCGCTTTTTGTCAGTCTCATATCTTCCATTGCGTTCAGACATAAAATGGTGATGTTGAAGTCAAAATCGTGAACGAGCAATCCACCGTACAGCGTGTAATGGCCTACTCCCTCAGCCACAACTCTTTGTAGTCTGCTTTCCACATCTACGCCGTACAGTGTGGAATTGTTGAGAAAGTATAACTCCCTCTCAGTCACCCACTCTGGCAGCATTCCATTACCAAGCTTTCTTTTTCCGTTTCCATCTTTATTCATAACCCACACCTCCCTTTTTCCAGAGATTTTAACTGAAAAAGCTATTTTGCTACCATCAGGACTCCAGTCATAATTCCAGCATTCAACTTTTCCGAGATCATGAGTTAAAGGTCTCTGGTTGCTTCCGTCTGCATTCATCACCCACAGGTGCCTCCCGGATTCATCAACTCTCACGAATGTGATTTTGCTCCCATCTGGACTCCACTTCGGATTCAGATTTTTGCCATCCATCTCAAAACATTCTGTAACCCTCGTTCTGTATTCCATAACGCAGATGCTTGAGCTATCGTTGTGGATCGAAACAAACGCTATCTTTCTTCCGTCCGGACTGAATTTACCGTCAAGATAGACACCGTTTTCCGTGATTCGCTCAGTTGTTCTGCTTTCCAAGTCAAAAACCCAAATTTGGTTTTCAGAATTGTAAATTATTTTGTTGCTATCTGGACTCCAAGAAATGAAGAACTCGTTCAGAGGAGTGGAAGTGAGGTGAAAAACTTCAGCGTTTCGAAATGCTTTACACTCCTCAAAGGGGGGTGGCGAAGTATGAATAATCAAGAGAGCCAAGCCAAGCACAAATAGAACAGTTATTAGTATTTTTCTCAACACAAACACCTCTTTATTTAATTATAATTTACAACTCACAGTTTCTCAGCTCTTTTTGTTGCGTATTCCTTAATCTCGATCCATTTTTTAAATGTGATTGGTTTGATGAATTCATTGCTTTGGACAGGATGGTACAAGTTTAGATTTAGAGTCATTGATCCCGTGTTGACGCACAGATTAATGATGTGATCCACACAATTTGAGTTCAAACAATTTATTGTAAATCCAACACTATGGTTTATTCTCTTCTCATCAAGCAAAAACAGAGCGTTAACAGCGTGGTCATAACTGCCTTGACCTCGAATGAAATCGTGAGTTCTTCTATCTCCGTCTACACTTACTTGAATACCATCCCACCTTCTGAAAAGGTGTATGTATTTTGGGATTAAAATCCCATTTGTGCTCAATCTGACGCTGCCAACCAGCATTCTGACAAGTTCGCATATCTCAGCGAATTTTGGATGAAGAAGTGGCTCTCCACCGCTTAGTATAATACTTTTTTTCGAAAAAGGAAAGTCTGTGTTTAAGAAGTCGTTACAAATATTTTTTAGCATCTCTATATCCATAGTGGTTAGATTTTCGTTGTTTCTCTTAAGATAGCAGTGTTTACAATTTAATTGGCAAAAATCAATGATGTGCAAATCTAAGTAACTTGCTACCATATATTAATTGGTATACTATAGTTTAAAAATATTGTGGTTTGATAGAGTGTGTTTAATATACTATCTCCTTTATACTAACTCTCAGCAAAATTCTTAGAGTGTAGCTTCGATTGAGGCAATATTTGTGGCAGTTATTTTCGTCCTTACATACGCCAAACCCCGTAAATCTCCTTCCCACAGTTGGGGCAGCAGCTGTTAACAAGTTTGTTTTCAAAAACTCTAACGTGATAGCGTTTTATCAATAACTCCTCGCAGTCAGGGCAGTATGTATTCTCGTAACGATGTCCGGGGACATTGCCAATATACGCGTAGCTCAACTCCTTTTTTGCTATATTTACAGCCCTTTCGAGCCTTTCTATCTTTGTGGGAGGAGCGTTGAACATGTAGGCAGGGAAGTAGCGAGTAAAGTGAATCGGAATTTCCGAATTGATAGCGGCAAGTCTCTCCACATTCTCTTTTATCACATCTTCACCATCGCTGACATCAGTGACAAGAAGGCAAATCACCTCAACGTGCACACCCAGCCTTACAGCCTCCTTTATCACCCTCCAAACGTATTCCGCTTTTCCGCCAATCAACTCGTAACTTCTATCGTCACCCTTGACGTCAATGTTTATGGCATCCAGTCCTGCTTTTCTGAGTTCTCTCAGAGCCATTATGCTCATATATCCATTCGATACCATCGTGTTCATCAATCCTTTCTCCTTAGCCAGTGAGAAAACGTCAAGAAGGTATTCAAAAAGCAGGGTTGGCTCGTTCAAACTCGCACACGTGCTCTCATCGCCGTGCCTCACTGCTTTATCCACAACCCTTTCAGCCGGGGTGATTTTCCCATCCATAGGAGGAGATTTGGAAATATGCCAGTTCTGACACCAAGGGCAGTCGAGGTTGCATGAGTAGCTTGAGAAGGTTATGCTGGTGCTGCCGGGGAGGAAGTGGAATAAGGGTTTGATCTCGATTGGGCGACTTTCAAGGTAACTCAGCCTTCCGTAGCTAAGTGTGTAGAGTCTGCCTCCCTTTACAACCCTAACATTGCAGAATCCAGCCTCTTCCTCGTCAATTTTACAGAATCTCCAGCATAGCTGGCAGACGCATTTGCCCTTCAGTCTTCTATATAGCTTTGCTTCCACGATTTGAGTTGTGCCGAAAATCAAAAATTTTTACTATTCGACAAAAAGCACTGCAACCATTTCCTCATCTCTCAACCTGAACTGAGATGCGTCAATGCAAAGTGCCGATACCGATGGTCGGGCTTTTTCACATTTTCCTTTGCACTCTTCGCATATCACACACCCTCCCGGAAAGGTTGCAAGGGTGTAGGGCTTTTTCAGGCTCATCTCTGCTTCAACCATGAACTCCTGAGCCCTCTTTACGTCCTCTATCTCTTTAATCTTGAATCTGAAAAGAATAGCCCTTTTGTAGGCTTTTACAAACCTCACACATTCCTCATATTCCGGGACATTAGGTGGACAGGATGGTTTTCCGAAGTTCTCGCAACCGAACATGCACTTCCATCTTGCCCTCAAATCCAGTCTGAGTGCTGCTGGCTCTATCTCCTCAATCTCTACCGTTAATCCGTACTTTTCAATCAGTCTTCTAATATCTCCAACCATCAGAACCACTCCAGAATCCTGTAGTATGTATCTCTCAATGCCACAGGCCTTCCCACAGCCTTAACGGCCCTGACTATCTCGTCAACCTTCGCTGGTCTGAAATCCTTACCTGTTGCTCTGACAACGTTCTCCTCAAGCATCGTCCCGCCAAAGTCGTTTGCGCCAAAGAAAAGGCTGAGAGTAGCTATTTCAAACCCCTGAGTGAGCCAAGAAGCCTGAATGTTCCTGAAGTTGTTCAGAACTATTCTGGAAATGGCGAGAACCTGAAGATATCTGAGTGGAGAAACAGGCTTCTTTATTTCACCATAAAGCTCGGTATTGCCCGGCTGGAAAGTCCACGGGATGAAGGCTGTAAAGCCCTTGGTCTTATCTTGCAGTTCCCTTATCTTGAGCAGATGCTCCACTATATCTTCATCGCTCTCCACGTGTCCAAACATCATTGTGGCTGTGGTGGGCATTCCAAGGCTATGGGCAACCTCCATTACTTTCAACCATTCATCGCTGCTGCACTTGTTTGGGCTCAATTTTCTTCTGACCTCGTCAACCAGTATTTCTGCCCCACCACCGGGCAAGGAATCGAGCCCTGCCTCCCTCAACCTCTCCAGAACCTCCCTCTCGCTAACTCTCTCAACTCTGGCGAGAAAAACTATCTCTGGTGGAGAAAGGCTGTGGATGTGAACTTCCGGGTATCTTTCCTTAATCTTCCTGAAAAGCTCTTCAAACCATTCCAGACCCAGTTCAGGATTCATTCCACCCTGCAGCATGATCTGTGTAGCCCCAACCTTAGCCGCCTCACCCACCCTCCTCAGAATCTCCTCGTGGGACAGCACATAGCCACCATTTCTGGCGTAGAATGCACAAAACTTGCATTTCGAAACGCAAACGTTGGTGTAGTTTATGTTGGTGTCAATGACAAATGTCACTAAGTCTCCACACTTTTTCTTTCTTATTTCATCTGCAATCTTGCCCACATCGTGGATTGGCAGGGTGAATAGCTTTAACGCCTCTTTTCTGCCCAGATCAGAGTAATCCGTAATCTCTGCAGAGCTTTTCGAACTCATCTAATCCCCTCCTTTCTCTGCTGCCAAGCCTAAACCTCAGGGTTCTGAAGTATTCCTCAAGAAACTCTCTTGGCATCCTGAAACTCTCCTCAGCTGCTTTAACAACTTCTTCAAACCTTTTGAACCCTTCCTCTGTGGCATCGAGAATTTTCCTGTCTATTGCTGCAGCATCAACATCCTTCAGAGATGCAGAGATTCCAAACACCATTGGCAGCGAGGTTAGGTCATACCACTCTTCCCCCAAGTCCATCACAACTCTGTAAATCATCCTTGCCTTAATCGCCTCATCTCCAATAACCAGTGCGTGATCACACTTTTCAAGCATCTCGAAAGCCTTTGCTGTCTCCATAGGAATGAGCTTATTCTTTAACCCTTTCTCCTCCAGTATTATCCTGAGAAGGTTGAGAGACGTAACTGTATCCTGGGTAACGGCAATTGGTCCATCATCGAGCTTCTTGTTCTTTGAAACCACTACCACGCTGATTACCTTACCCTCTGAAGCAACACAGAACTCGTAATGCCTCAGCCTATCCCTGTTAGAGAGGTAGAAGAAGGCTGGCACTGGAGCGTAGTCAATCTCTCCAGCAAGCAGCATTGAAGACATCTTTCTCGGACTTGCTTCCATGATCTCCACCGACTCGTTTAGGAAGTAATAGGGGAGAAAGTTGTTCAGGTAGCCAAACTTCCCGATTCTCAGGTGTACCACCTCAGAATGTTGCAGAAGGTGTCCCTCTGCCCAACCCTTTTACCAGCACTTTTCCCAATCTCAATCAGCCTTTCTACTGTTAAGCCCTCAGGCGTTTTCGCCCCGGCAGCATGGGTTATTTTTTCCTCCATAACTGTACCATCTATATCGTTTGCCCCATACCTCAGAGCAACTTCGGCAAGCTTCTCTCCCAGCATCACCCAGTAAGCTCTCACACTTTTGAAGTTGTCCAAAACAATTCTCGAAACGGCGATGGTTTTCAGAATATCCACGACATCGGTTATCTCTCCAACAATTTCACTTAATGGTGTGTTCTCTGGATGATAAACAAGCGGGATGAATGAAACAAATCCTCCTGTCTCCTCCTGAAGCTTCCTTAGCTTATACAGGTGGATGGCTCTGTGCCTTATGCTTTCAACATGGCCGAAAAGCATGGTCGCGTTGCTTCTAATCCCAAGCTCATGTGCAATCTTCATAACCCTTAGCCATTCCTCACTGCTGCATTTATTTGGACATATTTTCCTCCTTACCTCATCCACCAGTATTTCCGCCCCACCTCCGGGCATCGCTCCCAATCCAGCATCCTTCAACCTTGACAAAAATTCTCTGATGCTCATCTTCTCCTTCTTGGCGTAATAATACACCTCAGTTGCAGTTAAGGCCTTGATAACAACATCTGGTATCTCCTGCCTTATTTTACTGAAAATTTCCTCAAAGTACTCCACACCAACATCCGGATTGTGCCCTCCTACAATATGCACCTCTGTTACTCCGTTTCTGTATGCTTCCTTGGCTTTCCCTACAACCTCCTGAGGAGTAAGGAGATATCTTTCTCTGTTGTTGAAGGCACAGAGCGGGCATCGGGAAACGCAGACATCAGTATAGTTGATATGTCTGTTTACAACGAACATCACCCTGTCGTTCATCGAATCAGCAATTTTCCCTATCTCATGCAGACTGCGGTTAAAAAGCTCTTCAATCTCTCTTACCTTCACCCTCTATCGCCTCTCTGAGCCTTCTGATCTCTTTCCGAAACTCGACGTTACTTCTGAATATAAAGTCGGCTATCAGTCCGAACATCAAAAGCTGGACACCCGTTATTATGAATAAGGCGGTCAATATTGCCAGCAGAAAGTGGGTAACTCTCGCAAACCACTCGATAACCACATAACATCCGGAAATCAGTCCTGCAACAATAAAGCCAAATCCAAAAAAGTAGAGATACCTGGCCGGACTGTATCGGCTCAAAAGCTCGTATATGGTTTTCCCAATCCTGAACCCATCTTTCAGCGGATTCAGCTTAGTCTTTCCACCTCTCTTCAGATATGTAATCGGTACCTCCATTATTCTGAAGCCTTTGGCTATTGTTTCCACCGTCAACTCTGTTTCAACCTCAAATCCGGGCTTTTTCAGATCAACGTTTTTGTAAACATCTCTTGTCATCGCTCTGTATCCTGAGAGGATGTCTCTAAGCTCATATCCGTATGCAAGTCTGAAGAAAAAGTTAAGAATCTTGTTTCCGAAAAGATTTAATCTCGTAAAAGCCCCCTTCTCGTAATTAGCAAATCTGTTCCCCACAACGTGATCAGCTATCCCCTTTTTTATAGGCTTCAATAGCTTTTCGACCTCATCTGGTAAATAACTGCCATCTCCATCAATTAAGACAACAACATCGCTGTTGACGATCTCAAAAGCCTCTGCAACAGCCTGTCCTTTTCCTTTCCCGCTTTGAATAACAACTTCAGCACCCTTTTCCCTTGCAATCTCTCTCGTTCTGTCCTGACTATTACCATCAATTACCAGAACCCGGTATCCTTGCCTGACAAATCCCTCAACTACCTCTCCAATCGCTTCCTCCTCGTTGAGAGTTGGTATAACGACTGTAACATCCATTATATCCTCACGATCTTGAGCATACTTAACACTGGAAGAGAGTCTATTTCCCTACTACCCCTCTTGTTCACTATAACCGCGGCACATATTGGCTTTCCCTCGTTGGCTTCAATGACCTCAGCCGCCTCCTTTATAGACCTGCCTGTGGAAATTATATCGTCAATTATCACACACTTCTTGCCTGCCACTCTTGCAAAATTCTCACTGAGTATTCCACCTCTCGGCTTCTCGTCCTCAACCTTAAACTTTCTGGGGTAGTAAATCGCAAGATCGCAACCAAGCTCCTCGGCTACCATTGAGGCGAGGGGGATTCCACTTGTAGCAATTCCAACAATCACGTCAACACCATCTTTAACTTCAGATTTTATCATATGTGCAACGGCTGAAGCTATATGTCTCAGTCTTGCAGGCTTTGTAAGCTCCCTCCACTCCACGTATATGTCCGACGGGGGAGTTTCAGTGACCCTTGTAAGCAACCACATTGCGGTCTCTCTTGATACGTTTAGCTCATCGGCAATCTCCTCTGTTGTAAGCCCCTTCTCCTTCAACCTCTTCGCCCTCTCAACGAGAGTCTCAATTTTTGTCATTTTTAACCCTCCTAATTACAGCTTCACTACCACACACAGGACACACGTCCGACTCAATTCTCCTCCCACAACCTCTACATACCTTAACCCATTTAAATTCTTTTGAGATTTGCCTGTGGAGAATACCTTCAAACTTTACTCCCAAACTCATCGCAACATTCTGAATTGCATAATCGTCTGTAACCAAGACAACATCGTTCCCCTTCTTTATTTCATCCAATGCTTTTGCCAGAACTTTTATATCTGTCTCAGAAAGCTTGTGTATATCTCCTGTTTTATTCGCAGCCTCCAAAACTTCTTTAACGCTTCCTTCACTGGCCTCTTCAACTTTTAGGTTTTTCACACTGAAGTAAAGCGCTGAGGCTTCATCCAATATTTCTGCAGCCACCTCCGGCACGGTTACCATATTTTGGTAGACAGCTTTTCTCTGGAAGATGGCGCTGGAGTCAATGACATATACCTTCACACAATCCATTCGTCATCTTAAATAAATAACTCTTACTCTATCATCTTGCCAGATACAGCTTGACTGCAAGATTATTTCCGGAAACATCAACATCAAGTTTAAAGCTCCTGTAACTCTCCAGACTGTCCTCATTTGCAAGTTTATCTACAATGTAGCCAGCAATCTCTCTTCTGAACTCAGGTGTATAGTAGTCAGCCATATTTTCCATGATGAGTGTTAAAATTTTACCCTCACTGTATCCAACGGGAAGCTTTTCTCTCAGTCTTAAGTCTCTCCTAAGCCCGTATTCGTCCCCAATTATTTTGTTCATACCCTCTTCGAGTTTCGCCAAATCCTTCTCTGTTATCTGGAAATCAACACTGAAATCCATTTTGTCCTCTCCTTTTAGAGAATACACTACAGCTTCTGCTATCTTTCTCCCATCTCTGAGCCATTTTCCGTAGTAACTCCCCGGATCAAGAGGTGGGAGATGCTGATCAAGAAAGTAATATGTGCCGTTGATCTCTATCGCCGCCGAAACATGCCCTTCTGCCCCTCCTTCGAAGGTCATGTTAACAACGTAGGGATCACATCCGTTGTAAAGCAGTAGAGCGGCGATTAAGAAGGTGTAATCTGTGCATATTCCTTTACCTCTCAAAGCAGTTTCGGAAGGTGTTTGAATATACCTTTCCTGGTTGTAGACTTCAACCCCTGCTGGCGAAATTTTGACCTCAGGTGGAGGCAGGGAAGATTTCTCATAATCGTATTTGATATTTTTGTCCACCCACTCAAGAACGTTCCAGGCTGTTTGTTTGCAATTACTCCCCTTTAATTTTTCAGCAATGCTGGATATCTCCTGAAGCTCGTCTGGTGAGAGCATATAATCAATTGCGCACTCTATATCATACCTCCAGAGCTTATCACAGTAATCTTCTTTACTGATCTCTCCATATGTGTTCTGAATGCACAAAACCAGAAGTGAAGCGAGCAGGACGGAAAACAATTTCTCCCATTTCACGCTATATTACTGGAAGAAATATTTTATAAAGGCAACGAAAGTTGTTGTGTCCTCCTACGTACTCATTCTCCTCAACTACAGGAAAAGAGAGATTGCAGTCGGGAGGCTCGGTAAGCTAACCTTTCCTTCCGGTTACTTTTACTACGTTGGAAGTGCGAGAAGTGGCATACACAGAGTTAAAAGACACTTTGCCAAGCAAAAAAAGAAAAGGTGGCACATAGATTACATTTCGTCGGTTATGACTATCGTTGGGGCGGTTTTGACACATCTGGATGAATGCGAGCTTGCATCCAGATTCAGTAGATTTCAGCAAATCCCGCACTTTGGCTGCTCTGACTGCAAATGCACATCACATCTCTTTTATTCCCCGAATCTAACCCTTGAATTTCTGTCCACGTAAACTTCAATCTCTCCACCCTCATCTTCCCTCACGTATCCGTTCAGAATTTCGACGTAATCTCCAATATCCGCTTTAAAGTAGGCTTCCCGATTCTCAAGTAAAACCCTAATTCTTCCACTCCCATCTGAAACGAATATTTCATTTGCCTCCTCTGGGTCTCCGATTCCGCTTACCCATCCCTTCAAATTTGCTCTGGTCTCTGGCTTTAATTCGGAAATTGAGCAGTACTCAATGCTTACTTCGACATCTAACGGGTCGTTCACGTGCAATTCTCCATTCCTGCTGTACCCCCTAAGCCTCAACTTCGCCCCCTCGAAAACATCCCCGGTCTCTATCACGGTCGCAGCATCGTTCCAGAAGTTCACCCTGATAACACAATCGTCTTCAAGGTAAATACTCCCGACTTTCCCCTTTCTACCTTCACGGCTGAAGTGTCTCACGGGAAAGACTCTCACCACTCTACCCTCAACGAGAACCTTTCCCTTTTTACTGGCAATCTCACTCAACTTCACTATTGGCTCTCTTCCATTGATGTATGCTTCAAGCAGTTCAGCGGTTACGTCATCTATCAGCCCCCCAAAATGCTCTTTTATCTCGTTTACACTCCTCGGCACTCTCTCGCTCATAATCTCCACCAAAGATAAAGCGTGACAAAAAACCCGAGTAATAGCAGGAGTAAACCCGCTCTCTCCCTGTCTGGAATCAAGTCTATCATCTTACCATCTCCCCGATCTCAGAAGGAGCGGAAGCGAACTCCATAAGACACTCACACTCCATAAAGTGTAGAGTTTTCGCCAGAACAACCAGAATATGCAAAGGTTCTCCAAAATTATATTTACGAAGCTCACTCAGCCTGTCACACTTGACTACCACCTCGTTACTGCCAGCTCTTGCGATGCCAACTCCAAACAATTCCGTTACCTTCGCATCAACCTCAGAGAGTTTTTCAACTGCATCTTTTATCTTCATTGGCTCAGGGTGGAGATCAAGAAATAGTAGTGTGTGGGCATCAATCTCTCTGTTCGCGTTTATAACATCCACGGGAGTCTTTGAGGTGTGCCAGCTTACAGTAGCGGATTTCCCAAACCTGTAGTTATGCAAGCCAGTCAATCCGCAAACGGCACTCGTAATGCTTGCACCGTGGATAATTCTCGTTTTCACACCCCTCTTTTCCGCCTCTAATCGAATCGCAGAATGGGTTGTTGCCACCATTGGGTCTCCGGGAACAAGAATAACCACATCTCCCTCCCTTGCCCTATCAACAAGTATTGAACTTCTTTCCTCAAGATCACTCCTTTCGAGAACTCTAATTTCTCTTCCAAAAAATCTTTCCATATCTTCAACACTTGTCGAAATTTTTGACGTGTAGAATTCAGCGTAAACTTCGTCAGCATCCTTTACGGTCTTTAAACCCTTTAGTGAAATATCTTCTACATCCCACAATCCTAAACCTACGAAGATCAGCATGTATGAGAAAGTTTAAATTAAGCATTTTACTTTTTCTGCCATGCAGAACGCAAAGGGTATTTTTGAAAAGTACTGGCATGTCCCCATTCTGATAATAGCATTTGTAATTTCAATCAAACTCAGGGTTTTCAATCCTTGGGACAGTGTGTTCACGTGGACTGTAAGGCTTGGTGGAAATGACCCGTGGTACTATTACAGGCTTATTGAGAACACGATTCACAATTTTCCCTTTAGAATTTGGTTTGATCCTTTCACACATTACCCCTATGGCTCTTACACACACTTTGGACCGTTTCTGGTATATCTTGGTTCCATAGCGGGAATTATATCGGGAACAACGAGTGGGGAGGAACTGAGAGCAGTTCTGGCATTTCTACCCGTTATTGGCGGGGTTTTAACAATAATTCCGACATACATCCTCGCAAGAGAAGTTTTTGGTAAGAATGTTGCGGTAGTAGCAGCATTTTTTGCAGCATTTATCCCTGGACAGTTTCTACAGAGGAGCATGCTTGGGTTCAACGACCACCATGTCTGGGAAGTCTTCTGGATGATTGCAACTCTCGCAGCCTTTTCATACTCATTCAACAGATGGAAAGAGAGTGAGAAATGGTTTGAGAGAAAAAATCTCTTTCTTGCAGCAGCTACTGGCATTATCTATGGACTTTACATAGACACATGGGCACCAGCATTCGCATTCGGCCTAATCTTTATCGGATCCCTTTACATCTCTTTAATCTTACGTAACAGAATCACCATACCTGTTAACATCTTACCCTTAGCCGCCCTGATATTTCTATTTTCAGCGTTAATTTATGCACCCTTTGCCTTCTCAGCACCCCATTTCAGCACAACAAGATACTCGCCTCTTCAGCTGATCATGCTTGTTTTCTACGCGTTGGTTATCTTAATCCTCTGGCAACTTGACGTGAAGTACTCGAAGGCAACTAAGGGTTTGAGAGAAGCCATACTAATCGTTCCAGGTTTAATCCTTTTTGTTGTCCTGCCCCTCGCGGCTCCAGATTTGTTTGGGCAGATTTCGAGAATTCTGCACGTGGTTCAGCCGAAAGGAGGCGCACTAACAGTTGCAGAGGTTCACCCATTCTTTTTTACATACAATGGAGATTTCACTCTGACAAACGCCTTTCTGCATTTCGGTACCCTCTTCTTCTTTGCCTTTCCCGGAATTATCTATGCAGCTTACAGATTTATCAAGAACAAAAGCTTTCTTGAGTTCAATTTGCTAATATGGGCAGTAGCGATGTTCATAGCACTCTGGGGGCAGAACAGGTTTGCCTATTACTTCGCTATAGTCACTGCTGTTTACTCAGCTCTTGTCCTGAGCATTCTTTTTGAGAAGCTGCATCTCTACAAAGCAATCAAAAGTGCCAGTGGGTTTAAGGAGAAATACAGTAAAGCAAGAGTAGTCTTTGCCGTTTTGATTGCCCTATTTGCAATTTATCCCACCTACTCTCTTGCCAACATAGAAAGTGTATCGTCTGGCGGTCCCCAAAAGCAGTGGTATGATGCCCTGTCATGGATGCGCGAGAATACACCAAATGGCGATAAGTACGACGATTTTTACTATGAGCTGTATCCAATCCCCGAAAGCAATAAAGAGCCCTTTAACTATCCATTCGAGACTTACGGAGTTATAAGCTGGTGGGATTACGGACACTGGATCGAAACCATCGCCCATCGTATGCCCATAGCAAACCCGTTCCAGCATGGAATTGGTAACAAGTACAACAACGTCCCCGGTGCATCTGCATTCTTTACAGCATTTAACGAAAGCTATGCTGAGTGGATTGCTGAGCAGCTTAATGTGAGATACGTTGTGAGTGATGTCGAGATGGAGACTGGAAAGTTTTATGCTATGGCTGTGTGGGCCGAAGGCGATTCGCCCCTTGCGGAGAAATACTATGGCGGTTTCATGTATATATCCGGCGGGGGGGTTGTGGGATTTGCAAAGTCCCAATGGGATGTGCCCCCTAATTCGGTTCTAGTCCCTGTGAGAATACCCAGTGAATTCTATTTCAAAACTATGGAAGCCAGACTTCATCTTTTTGATGGTAGTGGTTTGTCACATTATAGAATGATATATGAGAGCGGGCTTCCGAGTGATTGGGTGAGGTATAGGTCTCTTTACGGTAAAAATATGAATGAATCTGAGGTATTGAGATTTGCGATAACTGAGGCATACCAGAGAGCACTTTACGGTTTAAGCCCAACAATGGGGACTCAGGAAATCATTTTCAAGTACACTTACAACAAACTTTACTCCAGTAAGCTGGACATTCCTCACGTGAAGCTTGAGCCATCTGGCTATGTAAAAATCTTCGAGAGGGTGAAGGGTGCTATAGTTACAGGAAAGGTTGACGGCAATGTCACTAAGGTTGTCATAAATGCAACTATTGTGACAAATCAGAACAGGACTTTTGAATATTACGCGACAGCAAAGGTTGAAAATGGTGTATATAGTGTCATATTGCCTTACTCTCACGATTCGGATTATCCTGTCAAACCAATAACGCCTTACCACATCAGAGCTGGCAATGTTGTAAAGACAATAACTCTGACCGAAAATCAGGTTGTGAGTGGTGAGACGGTTGTTGTGGATTTAGTCTAATGATTTTTTAATGTTACTCTTACTATGTTTAGTAATACTTTTTATGATTAAGATTAAAAAAATTGCTACTTCAAATATTTTCGATTAATTTAAATTCTTCTTCCCTCAAAAAGTTGTGGAAGCACGCCGATCGCCCTTAGAAATGAGAAATCGTGTTAAATCAGGAATAGGTAAAAAGCGATAACTACAAATAAACAAAAATTGTGGTATTGTTGAAAGTTCGCTGGATTTGGTATAAGGTTCCTAAAATCGAGGAGGTGGTTAAAGTATGGTTGAGAGAAAAAGAATCGAAATTCCGGAAGGTGCAAAGGTTAAGGAGAGCGTTGGCGAGGAAGCAGAGTTTCCGTTCGACATTTCGCCGATGTACGAGGGTGAGAGAATCAGAAAAGGCGACATGTATGTTGAACTGGGTGGCCCATCACAGCCCGGTTTTGAACTCGTAATGGCTTTACCTGTGGACCAGGTAGAGGACATGAAGGTAACACTCATCGGACCTGACCTTGATGAGATGGAAGAAGGTTCGACGCATCCTTACGCGATGGTATACTACATTGCTGGTGAGATGGTTGAGACAGACCTCGAACCAGTTATTGAGAGAAGAAATCACGACTTCCAGAACTACCTTGAAGGTTATATGCATCTCAACCAGAGATATGACATCTGGATCAGAATTGGAAAGAATGCTATTAAGAAAGGTCTTAACAGCCTGATTCAGATTGCAAAAGCAACAATGATGCTCTACAAGAACGAACTACCCTTCATAGAGAAGATTGAAGCAGTGTATGTGACCGACAAGGATTTGGTTGATAAGCTGCTGAACGAGGTAGCAATGCCAATATATGAGGAGAGAGATGCAAGAGTAGAAGCTTTGAGTGATGAGGATGTTGACGAGTTCTATTCATGCACCCTCTGCCAGAGCTTTGCCCCAACAAATGTCTGTGTCGTCTCACCAGACAGACCATCGCTCTGTGGAGCCATAACCTGGTTCGATGGTAGAGCAGCAGCCAAGGTTGATCCTGAGGGGCCGAACAGAGCTATACCTAAGGGTGAGTTGCTCGATCCAATTGGAGGAGAGTACAGTGGTGTTAACGACTTTGCAAAGCAGGAGAGCGGTGGAGAATACGAGAGAATAAAGCTGCACAGCTTCTTCGAGTATCCGCACACAAGCTGCGGATGTTTTGAGGTCATCGGCTTCTACATGCCAGAAGTTGACGGTATTGGCTGGGTGCACAGAGGTTATGCTGAGCCCGCCCCCAATGGTTTGACCTTCTCAACAATGGCCGGGCAGACTGGTGGTGGAAAGCAGGTTGTAGGTTTCCTCGGTGTTGGTATTGCTTACTTCAGAAGCAAGAAATTCATTCAGGCTGATGGTGGATGGTATAGAGTTGTCTGGATGCCGAAGGAGCTCAAGGAAAGAATTGCGAAGTACATACCGGATGATATCAGAGATAAGATTGCAACCGAGGATGATGCAAAGACTTTGGATGAGCTCAGAGAGTTCCTGAAGAAGGTTGATCACCCGGTTGTCAAGGGAGTCGTCAGGCCGGTTGATGGGCAGAAGATAACAAACGGATGGGTTGAGGAGGAAGAAGAGGAGGTTGAAGAAGTCGCAGAAGCTCCAGCAGAAGCTGCTGCTCAGCCTGCCGTAGCACAGCCAGCAGCGATGCAACCTATGCAAATGCCTGCAATGCCCGGATTCCAGCTTCCTGCCCTTCAGATGCCTGCCCCGTCTGCAGCACCAGCAGGAGTTAAACTGATCATCAAGGATGCAAAGATTACTATTGACAAGGTCATAATCAAGAAGGCGGAGAAGGAGAAGAAGGGTGGGAAGTAATGGAGGAAGAAGTAAAAAAGGTTAAACTCATCCTTAAAGGTGCTCAAATACACATACCAGAGCTGATAATAGAGGAAGAAGAATGACAGTAATAGCAGTAGCGGGCAAGGGTGGAACGGGAAAAACACTTGTTTCCGCCCTCCTCGTAAATTTTATTTCAGAAAACACAACCAGTGTACTTGCTGTAGATGCTGACCCCGATAGCAACCTTCCAGAAGCTCTTGGAGTTGCCGATGAGGTAAGAAAGACTCTTGGCGAAATTCGAGAACTGTTTCAGGTAAGCAGAGATGAGATGGGAACGATGAACAAGGAACAGTGGCTGGAAGGCAAGATTTATGCCGAAGCGATATGTGAATGTCCGAGATACGACCTTCTTGTTATGGGAAGGCCTGAGGGAGAAGGATGCTACTGTTTCGCCAATTCTCTGCTGAGAGGTGTGTTGAAAAGGCTGATGAGACACTATGAGTATATAGTAATTGACACGGAAGCTGGTTTAGAGCATTTCAGCAGGAAGACAATTGACAGTGCTGATTACATAATCATCGTAACCGATATGTCAAGAAAGGGTTTAGCTACTGCAAGAAGAATAAAGGAGCTTGCCAAAGAGCTCAAACTAAACTTCAGGGAGATATACTTAGTAGCAAACAGGATAACAAGTAAAGAGGCTGAAAACACAATAAGGGAGTTTGCGTATGAGGAGGGTATTGAGATTCTTGCTGTGTTGCCCTATGATGAAAGTGTTGCAGAGGTTGATCTGAGAGGGGAACCCGTGACTGCTATAGATAAAGATTCCGAGGTTTATAAAAAGATGAAGGAGGTATCGAATTTTATCTTAAGGTTACCGGTTGAGGCGAGGTGATAGGTTTGGCAAAAAAGTTCACGCTTGAGGAGTTTTTAGACCTTCTTAAAAAATATAATGTAGAGGAAATTGAAGGGGTTAAAATAGAGGGCGACTTGGAGATAGAATTTGAAGGTTCTGCAATTGACCTTTCGGCAATTGCCCCTCTTTATTCAATGCTTTCAGAGTTCGGCAATTTTCTGTATCATGCAAACATGGCTCTGGGATATCTCCAGAGACTTTCTGCCGCTCTTGGCATCCCAACACCTTTCGTAGCACAGCCGACCGCTCCAGCACCAACTGCCCCGGCGCCTGAAGCAGCACCACTTGAAGAAATCAGAATTCCACAGGAGATTACCAAAGCGAAGTTCGAGCTGTATAAGGAAGAATATCCGGGCAAGATCGAAGAAGTAGTTCTTGGTGCAACAAAAGCAGATGGTGGAAGTAGAGAATATACCCTAACGCTTGGGGGGCAGAAAAGCCTTGCTTTTTACACTTTCGATGCACCACAGCCACATCTGCCTGCGATAGCGATTGACGTATTTGACAGAAGACCGATGCTCGCAAAGGCTGTAAGGATGCACTATGAAGATGTGGTTGACGACCCTGCAGAGTGGGCGAAGAAGTGTGTTAAGAAGTTCGGTGCAGACCTTGTCACTCTCCACCTGATAAGCACTGATCCGCTGCTCGACGACACTCCTGCGAGCGAGGCAGTTAAGGTCCTTGAAGACGTTCTGCAGGCAGTCAAATGCCCAATTATTGTTGGTGGTAGTGGTAACAAGGAAAAGGACCCGGAGGTGCTTGAGAAGGCCGCAGAGGTTGCTGAGGGAGAGAGGATCATGCTCGCCTCAGCAACTCTTGACATGGACTGGGAAAGGATTGCAAACGCTGCCAAGAAGTACGGTCATGTTGTGCTCAGCTGGACTCAGATGGACATAAACAACCAGAAGACACTGAATAGGTATCTGCTCAAGAGAGTTGAGGTGCCGAGAAATAGCATCGTGATGGACCCAACTACTGCAGCTCTGGGTTACGGCCTTGACTATGCTTTCACGAACATGGAGAGGATCAGGATAAGCGGTTTGAAGGGGGACACCGACCTTAACTTCCCAATATCGAGCGGCACTACTAACGCTTGGGGGGCAAGAGAGGCGTGGATGATAGACTCTCCAATTGAAGAAGACACACCATGGGGTCCGAGAGAACTCAGAGGACCAATCTGGGAGATTATAACCGGTCTAACACTCTCACTCGCAGGAGTTGACCTGTTCATGATGATGCACCCGATTGCAGTAGCTGTGCTTAAAGAGGTTTTCAACACACTCGGCGGGAAGGTGAGTGGAGCAGTAGCTGATCCGGGAGAGTGGATGTTCATGGAGGTGTAGGGATGAAGGTTAAGAGCCCTCTTGAGGTTTACAATTACCTACCGAGAACCAACTGTGGGGAATGTGGATTCGACACCTGCATGAGCTTTGCCGCCCACGTTCTTGACAGATCAGTCTCCGTTCTTGACTGCAAACCCCTTGTTGAAGACGCCCAGAAGGATGCAAAGGTTAAAAAGAAGCTCGATGAGCTTCTGGAGTTAACTGCGCCCGAGATAGCAGAAGTTGTCGTAGGGGTTGGTGATAGTGCGGTTAAAATAGGTGGTGAGGAAGTTCTCCACAGACACGAGCTGACTTTCTTCAATCCGACGGCGTTTTTCTACGACGTGTGGGACACGATGGAGGACAAGGCTATAGAGGAAAGATGTGACAGACTGGTGAGCTACAGAAAGTTCTATGTCGGTAACTTTCTCACACTCGATGGCTTTGCGGTAAGATGTACTTCTGGAGATCCGAAAAGGTATAGAGAGGTTGTGAAGAAGGTCGCCTCCTACGGAAAACCCCTCATCCTCGTTGCCCTCGATCCCGAGTGCATGAAAGCCGCATTAGAAGAGATAGCAGAGCAGAGGCCCCTGATGTATGCAGCAACTGAAGGAAACTGGAAGGAGTTTCTGAAGCTCGCTCTCGACTACAAGGTTCCCGTAACGATAAGGGCAAAGGACCTGGATATGCTGAAGAGCTTAGCAGTGACTTTCAAGCAGGCTGGGGTTAAGGACATCGTTCTCGATCCTGTTACTGAGCCGCTCGGTGAAGGGTTGAAGGGTACATTCGAGAGAGTGATTCAGCTCCGCAGGACTGCTATAGCGGGACAGGACAAGGACGTTGCCTACCCGATAATGGTCACTCCGATCGCAGCATGGCTGATTGACGGGGATGAAGTCAGCAAGGCCTACTGGGAGGCGGTTATTGCAAGCATGTTTATTGTAAAATACGGGGACATTATGATTTTCAGAAGCCTCGACCAGCACGTTGTGATGCCTACGATAACGCTTAGATTCAACATATACACCGACCCAAGAACGCCGGTACAGGTCGAGCCAGGACTTAAGCCGATCAATGACCCAAGTCCGGACGACCCGGTGTTCATCACGACGAACTTTGCTCTTACCTACTACACAGTCGAGAGTGACCTTACGAGCGGCGGCATCAAGGGATGGCTGCTTGTGCTCAACACTGAAGGGTTAGGAGTTGAGGTCAGTGTAGCTGGAGGTCAGTTCACAGCTTCAAAGGTTAAAGAACTGATAGAGGAAACAAAAATAGAGGAGAAAGTAAACCACAAGTATCTCGTCATTCCAGGACTTGCGGCCAGACTGCAGGGAGCCATTGAAGATGAGACAGGATGGAACGTATTGGTTGGGCCAATGGACTCAGGTAGGATTAAGGGGTGGCTCGAAAAGAACTGGCCACCCAAGTAATTACCTATTTTTTGTTAACTCCATCAGAATTGATTCGACCTCTCCCAGCCATTTTGTTATACTTCTTATGTCTTCAAGCGTAAGCTCTCCCTTCTTAGCTATCCTGTCGTGCTGGAGTACAAACATCCCTCTGCTTACCACCTTGCCGAACCTCCTCGGAGGGAGGTACGCAACCACAGCTTTCTTCCCCTGCTTGTATTCTTCACTGTTCGTCACAACCTCTATCCTATCGCCATAGTCAAAAATGCAAAGCCACAGACCATCGAGCTCACTTCTCGATGTTATCTCTCCTGCAAAAAATCTGATTGCCTCGCAAGCCCTCCTGATCTCTCCTCTTTTCATCAACTCCGGCAAGGTTTGAAGGTACTCAAGCCAGTAGTCGGTCAGAATTGTGTTGTAATCTTTATCGTCTGGAAGCATGGCTCTGAGTGATGAGGCGGCATCTACAATGTTGCGGAAGCTCTCAAATTCAAGAATATCCGGATATGGCAGGTAGCAGTATTTGACGTTCTGAATTTCCGAAGCCATACCTTTCAGAGCTTCGACGAACCTTTTTCTTCCCTGAACTTTGAGGGATTGCGACACTCTCTGCAATTCATCAATCCCTCTTTCAGCGAGTAGAATCCTGAAATCATTTGCGGTATCCATATCTATCCCTCAAAAATGCTGTTGAGGGATTCAAGGATGTAATCCGGTTCAATGCCATGTTTCTCTATCATCTGCTGAAGGTTATCTCTTGTGGTCACTCCAGTTAAAACCAGAACCGTGTCAGCTCCTATTGACTTCCCCGCTGCAACGTCAACGTCTATCTGATCCCCGACAACAGCTACTTCGCCGGGTTTAAGCCCAAGCACTTTCAGGGCTTCTTCCATTATCACTTTGGAGGGCTTCCCAACGATGACATCAGGTTCTCTGCCTGTCATCCAGTAGAGAGCACCGATAATCATACCCGTCCCGGGAATTGGCCCATCTTCAGACGGAAAAATCCTGTCGGGATTTGTTGCAACATATCTGATCCCTCTCAGACACGCCCTCAATGCCCTCGTCAATAAATCAAAGTTTATTCCCCGATTTGATCCAACAACAAGATACTCTGCCTCATCGTAATCCACGAGCCTCAATCCAGCAAGTTCAAGTTCCTCTATCAGTCCCTTCTCACCAGTTGTGAACACTTTTGCTCCCGGCTTCTCCCCTGCAATGAACCTCGCAGTTGCATAGGTGGCTATAAGTATCTCCTCTTCTGTGACCTCAAGACCGAAGGACTTCAGTCTGTCAAGCAGTATCCTTCTACTCCTTGTAGAATTGTTGGAAACAAATATGATCTTCTTGCCAATCTTTTTAAGCCTTTTTACAGCCTCAACACCCTCGACTATCGGTGTTTTACTCTTGCCCACAACACCGTCTATATCTATTATGAAACCCTCCTTGTCAAGCAGCATTTACATCAGTCCTAAGGTTCTCAGTTCTTCAGATATCCTCTCAACAGCTTTCCTTGCATCCTCTGGACTTTTACCACCTGTAACTACCATCTTTCCCGAACCGAAAATAAGCACAACAACTCTCGGGTCGTCAAGTCTATAAACGAGACCTGGGAATTGTTCGGGCTCATACTCGATGTTCTCAAGTCCAAGACCTATTGCGATTGCGTTTAAATTCAGATCAACACCGAGATCGGCAGAAGCGACAATATTCTGAACCTTAACATCTGGTTCATCAATTACTGGAATATCTATCTCCCTCAGCATTTTTACGATCTGCTTTACAGCTCTTCTCGCATCTTCAACACTCTTCGAACCTGTGCAAACGACCTTCCCACTCCTGAAAACAAGTGCAGCAGCCTTGGGCTCCTTTGTTCTCAGAACGAGACCGGGAAACTGCTTCGGTTTGTATTCAGAATCTTTTATCTCTCTCGAAATTTTGTTTAGGTCGATATTTTCACCAATTTGAGTTGAAGCGACAACATTCTCTATTTTGATCTTATAGTCTTCCATAACACCACCATTTTTAAAGACTTAAATACCATATAAATACCTTTGCACTTGTTCAACTCGGTATACCAGTAAAACATTTAAATTTAAAATCTCAAAAATCACCATGCGTCCGCTCGGAGTTACTGTGCTTTCTGTAATTATGCTCATCGGTGGAACTCTGTTCTTTGCCTCTGGTTTATCGCTCATGCTCTCTAAGGATACTGCGTACCCAATCTTCTCAGAGGAATACAAGGTGTTACTCAACCAGTCTATGTATGGTATGGTCAACATCACAGAGGAGCTTCTAACAGAGATATATGACACAGTGGTTTATGTTGCAATCTTCTTCGGCGCTGTTTATGCTGTTGTTGGCTTTGGTCTCTTCACAATGAGGGAGTGGGGTAGAATTGGCACCGTGATTCTGGCAGGCTTTAATGTGCTTTATGGTATTTTTTTGATGTTCATTCAACCCCTTGCAGCAGTTTCAATTGTTCTAAACCTCGTAGTAATCTGGTATCTTATGCGTCCGGAGATTAGAGAGAAATTCACAAGAAAAATAAGCATAGAAGACCGTGTTCTGGGTAACCAAAACCCTTAAATAGCCAAGAAGCTAAGAAAAAGTGCCGACGGTCATAGGGCGGGGGAAACACCCGGACTCATTCCGAACCCGGAAGTTAAGCCCCGTCCCGTTCCGCGTAGTACTGTGTTCCGAGAGGGCACGGGAATCGCGGAAACCGTCGGCTTTTTTGTTATGGCTCAGTTCAATCAAAGGTGAAATCAGGACACCATAACTTCCAGAGCCTGTGTAACTTCTTTCTCGGTGATTATCAGTGGAGGTACAAGGCGTATACTCCTTTCAGATGTGTTATTTACAAGCAACCCTCTCTTCAAGCATTTTTTGACAAAACTAATGGCATCATCCACCTCAAAGCCTATCATAAGCCCCATACCCCTGACATTCTCAAAGTGCTCCTTTAGCAGCCTGACAAAGTATTTCCCCACTCTGGCAGAGTTTTCAACCAGCGCTCTCCTCTCAATGAACTCTATGGTTGCCATGGAAGCTATGCACGCAACAGGATTTCCACCAAAGGTTGACCCGTGATCTCCTGCTTCTATCTTCTCAGCAACCTCTTCACTAACAGCGCAGCATCCGATGGGCATTCCTGAGCCCATTGCCTTTGCCATAGTCATAATGTCGGGTTTTACAGCATAATGATCCTTTGCGAACCACTTTCCAGTCCTGCCGAATCCAGTCTGAACTTCATCAACAATCAGCAAAAATCCGTATTTCTCTCTGAGTTCAAGAATTGCTTTGACGAATTCTGCATCAGCGGGATATACGCCAGCCTCTCCCTGAACGAGTTCCAGTATCACGGCAGCAGTTTCCTCATCTACCTTTCTATCCAGTTCCTCAATATTGTTGAACTCTGCAAACTCCACGGGTTCAACGAGGGGCATGAAGGGCTTTCTGAACTTCTCCTTGTAGGTTACCGACAAGGCACCCATAGTCCTCCCGTGAAAGTCGCCGGTGAAGGAGACAAACTTCTTTTTCCCTGTAGCCTTCCTTGCGAACTTCAATGCTGCCTCAACTGCCTCAGTTCCGCTATTGCAGAAGAAGAATTTGTCCATTCCCGTTATTTGACTCAGCTTTTCAGCTAACTCTATCTGAGGGATGGTGTAGTAAAGATTGGAGATATGGATTAGCTTTTCAAGCTGCTCTCTTACCCTCTCAACAAGATATTTGTTGGAGTGACCTATGCTAACCGTTGCTATCCCAGCGACAAGGTCGAGATACCTTCTACCCTCAGTGTCATAAACGTAGCATCCTTCGCTCCTTTCAATTACAACTGGCTGTCTTGTGTAGGTTTGTAGTATGAACTTCCTTTCTTTCTCAATCCAATCCATGCTGAGAAATTTTTACTGAGTTATTAAATTCATTGCTTCACGAACAGTTCCCGATACCTTGAGATGAAGAACTCAGGCTCTCTCAATACCGAAACGTTGTAAACTGCAACAGCACCAAGCAAGTCACCCTTCTCAACCCTGCCTCTCTTCACAGCGAGAAGTAGAGCGTGAGAAGCTCTTCTATCCTCTTCAACTGGCTTAGGGGGTTCGAAACTTGCTAAATCGAGAACACTGCCGACAGCATGATTAAAGGCTGTTAAAGGCTGAACGATCGTTCCTGAAGGGAACTCGAGGTCTGTGATTCTGATTAACTCGACTTCTCCCTCTTCTAAATCCTTACTTTCCGCAGCTACGATTGGCTCAAACTTTCCGATGCTACTCCTCTTGAAGCTGAAGGGTGATATCTTTATCCTTTTCTTTACGACCTTCCCGTCCTTCCAGTAAACCTGATTCGCCTCTACACTTCTTATTAAATGCTGGAGCAGCCTTGAAGCTCTCTCACCTGTTGAAATGTAGTATGCATTGAGAACTCCAACAAGGTCTCCCTCATCTACTTTTCCGTTAAAGGCTGGGATGAAGAGGGCGTGAGTTATGAGTTTCCTTTCCTCAACCATTCTCGGTTTTCCAGCATGTGCAACATCAATCACAGTCCCCAGCGCATGTCTCATTATTGATAGCGGTACTGGAATCGTGTTCTCGGGCAGCTCAACATTTTCCACTCTTAGAAGAACTGGCTCGCCCTTTTTTACATCAAGGCTTTCTTTAGCAATCAGAGGATACCACTCAGCAACATTCCACCTTCTGTACCAGTATTCTCTGAGTTTCAACCTTTCTCTCACAACTTCACCGTTTTTTCTGTAAGTTATATTCCCCACAACTTCTTTGAGCGAAACGTTAACATCAGGCTCAGCAATGCTCCCAACAAAGTCTGCTGGAGCCACATTCATCGGATATACCTTAACGACACCAATCAAATCCCCCACCTCAACGATTCCGTTCTCTGTAGGAAGAAAGGCAGCATAAACGATCTTTTTATCCTCCTCAATCCTGTAAAGCCTCTCTCCGTAGACATCAATCACAGTCCCCAGCGCATGTCTCATTATTGAGAGGGGAGATACTGCTGTTTTTGGCGGAAGGTAAATGTCCTCGATTTTAATAAGCGCAATCCTTCCCTTCTTGACTTTTACTTCTTGTGAGGCAATCATGAGCTTCCAGTAAGCCTTTCCGGCAGACTTGAAGGATGCAGAGTGAACTTCCGTAAATCCCTCAACGACTTCCATTTTATCCTTATCTCCCCAGTAAACAGTTCTGGCTTTCATAATTATTAATTTACTTCAATCCTAAAAACCTTTATGGTAAGATTTTTGACCTTGGCTGAGCGGATTTGTATATGGGTAAAACTACAATAGTCTTAATTTTTGGTCTGCTTCTGTTTTCAACGCTCTCATTCTATCTCTATGATGAGCTCACAAAGATAGAGGTGAAATACGAGTTTTTAAAGAGAGAATATCTGGAACTGAGTCAGGAAATCGAATTGCTGAACCAAAAATCGGTTTATATTGAAGGGCAACTTGAAAATTCCACCAAAATGCTTGAAGATATCAGGACGAAGAATGAGAAGCTGAGAAAAGAGCTGAAAAAACTGAGAGCCTTAGTTTCTGCAAATCCGAAAAGGGTAGAGGTTGAGCTTACAGGGAAAGACATGGACAGCAGGCTTGAAATAATCAAGAACGCAATCATGGAAGCTTTAAACTCTGAAATCGTCTTGGCTTACTCTGAAATGACCAATATCAGCGATGCAGTTTATATAAACGACAAAGAGTTCTCATTCAACTATGTTAGCGACCAGAACCTGTTTGGTGAGAGGGATGTTCTTGTAAATCCGGAGTGGTTCCTCGTTCATAGAGTCGGAGATTGTGATGATGTGGCTGCAGCGATGGCTGCAATTCTGAAAGCCAAGGGCTACAATGTCAAGTTCTGTGCAGGACACAGAGAGGGAGATGAGGACGGAAGCAAGCACGCGTGGGTGAGAATGGATTTGGGAGATGTTGATTATAGATACTGTGTTGATATGGTTTGTCCTTTGAAGGTGGGCGATTTCGGGAATATAGCGGAAAAATGTGTAGATATTTAGCCAACGATCTCCCTTACCTTTTTTATGTAGTAGTTCTTAGCTTCTTCAATGAATCTTTCGTCCAACTTCCCGTGCAAAGATTCTATTTCGAATATTCTCTTTGGGAATCTCAGATTTTCAGGGTTGAAGCCCATTTCAACTTTGAGTTTAAGCTTCTCCTTGTATATCTCCTCTCCCTTTTTCTTGAGTTCCTCCTCGCTTATCTCAACCCCCAGTGGCTCGAAGGCTCTCGAAATCAGGTCTGAAGTGTAGATTCCTCTTGCGAAAAAGCAAACGACTAAGCTGGATAGAACTTGCCTCCAACACTCTTCCGAAATTAACTTATCAACTACTTCTTCTGGAGTTACATCTCTCACCTTCTGATCAATGCTGTAGCCTGCAGAGTCGAGATGAGAGTGTCTCAAGCCAGTTGCATAGCCAAGATGTGCGGCATATCCGGTGTGGTAACCGGGCATTTCATTTCCTCCAAAGGCGAGGGCAAAATCCTTTCCCCCGTAAACATCGGATGCGTGCTCAATACCCATCGCAAGATGCCTGTAAAATTCATTCGGCTGCTCGTAGATGTAATCTATCGCTTTCAGGTAATTCTCAACATTCCCAAAGCTTAGCTTTATTATCGTATCCTCCTCACTCACAACTCCTCTCAAAAGAGCTTCGGTAGCCCAAGCGAGGCAAACACCTGTGCTCATAGCATCAAGTCCATAACTCTCGACCCTGTGAATAAGTCTCAGCAATCCATCTCTGCTTCCTACACCAAGCATGGAACCGAGGGAGTATATCAGCTCGTAGTCGTAGGATATCATGATGGTTTTGTAGAAATATGGCTCATTCTCGTAGGGGATTCTAAGGGCTGCGAGATGTATGCATGCAATCGGGCAGTGACTGCATGCAATTCTTCGTCCAAGATTATGTTCAGCCAGAGCTTCTCCACTTATCTCTTCTGCACTTTCAAACTTCGCCGATTGGAGATTTTTTGTGGGTAAGGAGTTAAGCTCGTTGAGAGGAATAACGTTGCCAGCAGTCCCAAGAAGGTGATACTTTTTCATCGCATCGGACTCTATTGCTGTTCTGTATATCTCATCGTAAACCTCTCTGAATTTTTTGGTGTTGGCGGGTAAATACTTCTTCCTGCCCCTTATAATGAGGGCCTTTAACCTCTTACTGCCAAAAACTGCTCCAAGTCCAAGTCTGCCGAAGTGTCTGTAGGTCTCGGTCGTTACGCATGCGTACCTTACAAGCTTCTCTCCTGCCCCCCCAATTCGCATCATTGTCCTTATTCCCCTTCCCGGCTCGTTCTCTGCTATTATTCTACCTACAATAAGAGAATCTGGAATGCCCCAGATAACCCTGCCATCCCTGAAATGCACCTCACCATTCTCTACCACAAGGTAAACCGGCTTCTTACTCTGCCCTTTTATAACGATTGCACCATAGCCAGCATTGGCAATCGAAGTCGCTGTTCTACCACCAGCATGACTCTCTCCGAGGTTGCCGGTGAGAGGACTTTTGAATAGTGCAACGGTTTTGGAGGCGAGTGGGTAAGCGGGAGTAAAAGGACCGGTTGCAAAAACAATGACATTATCTTCTCCCAGCGGGTCTGCTTCTGGATTCATATGCTCCTTTAAAAGCTGAACAGCAACCCCAGTACCACCGATCCATTTTTCAAAAAGGTCTGGACGATGTTCAACCTCGTAGCTGTAGTTGCTAAGGTCTATAACAAGCACTGCATCTCTCATGCCTCCACCTCCTCATAGGCAAGAACGCCGTGTGGGCAGTAACTGCTACAGTAGCCACAATGAATACAGACGGCTATCTTTCCGTCTTCCCTTTCGAAGATGGCATTGAGGGTGCAGGCGTCCATGCAGTACTTACATCCTAAGCATAGATTTTCGATGTAAACTACCCCTCCTCCCCTTTTCGGTTTCAGAGCGCCAGTGGGGCACACTTGTGCACATGGCGGCTCAGTGCACGCACGGCAGAAAATAACTGTTGCACCCCTCTCAAATCCGCTCAGGCTTACAGCAAGGATTGCAGAGCTGCTATTTCCTATTTCAGGTCTTTTAACAAATTTTCGGGAACAGGCATACATGCAAAGTCCGCAGCCAACACACTTTTCTATATCTTTAACAACGAGTTGTTTCATACTCATCCACCTTCATACTCGTCTACCAGTTTCTCAAAGGCTTTTATAAACTCTTCTTCCTTGTCCTTGTCTATTATAGTTGCTGCGGCGATCTTGTGGGTAGCATCTGCAAATCCACCAACAGCTTCACTCGCCTTCGGAACCAAATAGTCAAGACCGGGCATTTCTCCTCTTAGAACCCTTCTTTCGAGGAGAGGTGGGGTTCTACCGCTCATCTTTACACATTCCCATTCGATCTCACCGAGATCAGGGATAAACTTTGGCTTATCCTGAAATCCTATAAGGTATTTGCTATCGTTTACAAAGCTCATATCTTTGACAAGCTGGCAGAATTCACCAACAGTTTTAACGCCCATCGGAGAGAAGAAATTACCAACATGGAACCACTGGGTGTATTTTTCCTGAATTAGCTCTCCATCCTTGAGTCTTTCAATCATCTCCTTAAATTTTTTCTCTTTTAATTCTCCAAGTTCGGAAACCATTTTCATCGTTGCATCATCAAAGCCCTCAAAGCAAGCTTTAATGCCAAACCTGTATCCTCTCTTCTCGTATCCCACTGCCCCAAGAGTTGTCAGGCGCATCGCTATCTCATCGGCATATTCGCCAAACTTTGTCACAAAGTATTTCTCTCTAACGCCCTCAAACCTCACCTTAACCTGATCCCTTTCGATAGCCTCGCTGAGGGCGAATCTATCAAACCCAAGCACACCACCGCTCCTGTCATGGTAGTCACCAACGCTTCCGAGAACTGCAATGTATGCGTAGTCCATCGCCTCCTTCTCAGCAAGAACTCTGAAGAAAATGTAGTTCAGGCTTGAGGCTGAAACAAATATGTCTCCAGAAATTCCGGCAAGCTCAGGATCTAGAACGTGCACCGTATCACTCTCAATATCCTTTGCCGGGTGGTGATCTATGATTAAAACTCTGCTCTTTCCAGCGTTAACTCTATCTATCATCTCTGCTGCTAAACCGGCAAGATCTGTGTATATGATCATGCCATCTCTATCCCTGTGAATTCTCTCTACAATCGCCGGATATACCTTCTCAATGCAGATAAATTCGGATTTAAAACCAAGATAATCACAAATCTTAGAAAGCAAAGCTGCGGAACAGATACCGTCAGCATCGTTATGGTGAACTACTGTTATTCTGTCACCTTCGTAAGTCCTGATGAGGTCAGCTGCCTTCTCCACCCAGTCGAAGAACTCTGAATGTAGGAACTCCTCCATGTGTGTTATTTGAATTGAATTAATAAATGTTTTTCATTGGATTTTGAAATTTCGAAGATGAATGCAGTCCCCTGCGTATACTTCCCTACCGTTAACTATAAGCGCTCCATTCTCGCTTAAATCTTCTGCCACTCCTATGATCTCCTCTGCAGATGTGGTAACTTTAACGACCTTACCGATGGTTTCACATTTCTTCAGGAACTTTTTTCTCAGATCACTCCACTCTCCTTCGAGTAACCTTTGATAGTATTTTCCAAAGTTAGCCAAAACCAAATCAAAAATTTCTCTTCGACTTAAATCAAAGAATTCACCAATTGATGCAGCAACGTCTTTAAGTTCGTCTGGAATCGGGTTTGAAACGTTGATACCTATCCCCAAGACGATCATAGGGTTCTCCATCTCCCCGTAAAGTTCGGATAAGATGCCGCAAACTTTTTTACCTCTGATCAAAACATCGTTTGGCCACTTGATCTTGGCTTTAGGTATAGCTTCAGCGACCGAAAGTCCGGCTACCAGAGTTATTTTGGGCAGCTCGGAATATTCAAGTGTCGGATCGAGAGAGAGGGTGAAATAAAGTCCTCCTTTCTGACTCTCCCACTTCCTTCCCAATCTGCCCTTTCCTGCTGTCTGTGATTCAGCAAAAAACAGAACTTTTGATTTCCCGTATTCTTTAGCTCTCTCGTTGGTTGAATCTGTGGTTTCGTAGTAGATAACCTCGTCAATATGATCATCAAGCCTTTTAAAGGTGATATCAGCAACTTCAAAGGGGTTGAGTTCATCTTTATCAACAAGAATATAGCTCCTTCCGGTGGACTCAACTTTGAGCCCGTAATCCCTCAACTTGTTTACAGCCTTCCAAACTGCCGATCTTGTAATTCCGAGCATTTTCCCAATTTCTTCGCCAGACATCTGTTTTTCTGATAGAATCTTGTAAACCTGATAGTCCGTGCTCTGTTTTTTAATTCGCATACTTTTTGAACTACCATAACTTTAATAAACCCTTTTTCTGAAAGATGCCTGATATTCTGGGCCCGTGGCTCAGCCTGGTTAGAGCGCGCGCCTGATAAGCGCGAGGTCCGGGGTTCGAACCCCCGCGGGCCCATTTTAAGTAATCTGTTTCTGCAGTCGTTGCAAGGTTGTTTCGTCGCTCTTTATTCTGAGAAGTGTTACTTCTTTCAATCTCCATTTTCAGGAGCTTTTGATTCTTAACTTCTCTATTGTATAAATTAAATAAATGGTAGCCATCTCCGTTCTTCCCTTCTACGGGAAATCAGTGAGCGGAAGAGGTGAAATAACTCTCGACATAAACGTTTTTGGAGATTACATCCGCTATCTGCCCCACATCATTTACGGTTTACGCTACCTCGGTAAGCTTGGGCTGAATGCTACAAGCAGATACGAGCTTACCAGCATAAAAGATGCCATTTCCGGGAAGGAAATCTACGATGGGGAGAGTGTAAATGCGGAGGGAATAAAGACCGTGGATCTTGGAGAAATCGCCCCACTAAACCTCGATGATGTTGTGGAAGTTCAGTACTCAACGCCAATCGAAGCCTATATTCCAATAAAACTCGAATTCCTCATCCATCTGATAAGGAGGAGACTGATACTCTACGTCAACGAATACGGCAGTGGTGAAGTTTTTGATTTTGAATGCAAAGCTGAAATTCTCGAATCCGAATGGCGGAAACACAAACTCATCCACGTCTCGAAAAGACAGGGTAAGAGGAGTTTTTACGGCGTTACTGGGTTTGCAAGGTACAGAATCAACAATGCAGATAAGAATGCTTTAAAGCTTCTCGCAATCGGCGAACTTATTGGTGCTGGAGCAAAGGCGAGCTTTGGGATGGGCACTTATGTGATACGTGGGTTTTAGAATCAAAATTTCGAGGAACGCAGATAAGTGCGGGGGGAGGGATTCGAACCCTCGAACCCCTACGGGACTGGACCCTAAATCCAGCGCCTTTGACCGCTCGGCAACCCCCGCTCAAAACAACTTGGCGGGGTGATTTTTTAAACTTGCGATAAACCTTTAAATTCTCCCAGCCCCCCATTAAACCATGAACAGTAAGAAACTCAGCCTTGCAGCACTCTTGATATTCATCGCAATAGCCATTATTACTCTGTACTACAACATATCTCCCTACATCTCCCCATCACAACTGTTAAAACTTGACTACGCAAACGACATTCAGGTTGTGGGAAAAATTACTGACTTGAAGGCACAGAACGGCATGACATTCTTCAAACTGACTGATGGTAACGCGGCAGTTGAGGTGATATATAAAGGAAGTGTTCAGCACTACGACTCAGAGGTCGTCGTCGTCGGGGACTGGAAAGATGGCGTTTTATATGCTAAAGAAGTCTTAAGGAAGTGTCACACAGAATATACAGGTGGTTAGTTGGGGACAGGTGATTTTCTCCTCTTACTCTCTCTTATAGCTTCTGTATTTTCAGCGATATTATTTCTTACTGCTCTGAAAAATAGGGCCATCAAGTATGCCACAATAGCTGAAGATTTGCTTCATGCCTCTACATCTGCCTGTTTTGCAGCATTAATGCTACTGATTTACTATTTTCTGACCGACAATTTCTCTGTGTGGTATGTCTACGCGAACTCAAATCTTGAAATGCCCATAGTCTACAAGTTGAGTGCAGTGTGGGCTGGCAAAGAGGGTAGTTTACTTCTTTGGGCATTTCTCACGCTTCTTGTCACTTCTCTGTATATGTCTGCGGGCAGAAAAGATTTGATGAAATTAAAAGTCGGTCTGATAATGTCTGCTTTCTCCTCATATCTCCTGATCATTCTTGAATTCTACTCAAATCCCTTCGTCACGATTCCCTACCTCCCTACCAACGGCTACGGTCTTAATCCACTCCTAAGAACCTTTGAGATGGCAATCCATCCTCCAGTAGTCTTCTTGGCTTACTCTCTTTCAGCTCTGCTTTTTTCGGTTACACTTTCTCAGTCTGCAAAAGGGGATTCTGCATCAGATCAGAGAGTTCTTGCAAGGCTATCATGGCTTTTCCTAACCCTTGGCATTGTTATTGGAGGTTGGTGGGCATATAGAACCCTTGGTTGGGGTGGTTTTTGGGGCTGGGACCCGGTGGAGAACGCTTCGCTTCTACCATGGATAACCCTCACTCTTTATTTCCATCTGAGAAAGCACAGGGAGTTGTTTGCATATCTCACTTTCACTTTCGTCCTCTTCGCAACCTTTGTGACGAGAGGGGGTATTATTAGCTCTGTCCACAGTTTTGGCAGCGATTACTCTGGCTACATGTATCTTGCACCACTTTGTGTCTCTTTAATTCCCATTTTCTCACGAATAAGAGATTTTGAGAACATTAAAAGTCTGTGTTCTCCCCTAATTCCAGTTTTGTTCTCATCTGCCTTTATAGTCGTTTTTCTGGGCACTGTGGCGAACTTAATGGTGAGTGTTGAGAGATCGTACTATCTCATCACGTTCCTACCGATCTTTGCAATGATAACGCTACTGGCAGTATTAAACATAAAGAAGATGAATTCTACAGCAAAGCTGATACACGTAGGCTTGATGGTGCTCTTTCTCGGTTCCCTGTCTGTATGGTTATTTGAGACTCATGAAACGCTGAACTTGGGTAACGACAATGGATTCAGACTTGAAGATATCTGGTTGAATGAGGATTATGAGAAGTTTACAGTTGTATCTAAGATTCAAACACCTTACGGAGTGGTGTATCCTGAGTATGTGATTTACAAAATAGAGAGGGAGGAGAGGGGCGTTTCGTCAGTTGAAATAGTAAGTTATCTGTGGATGGACGAGTACTTTGCCATTACAGGTTTTGATCTTGAGAAGAGGTCAGTTGTCCTCGAGCACTACACAGTTCCTCTAATCTCATGCGTGTGGCTTGGTTCCGCTTTGATGGTAGTGGGGATAATCCTTAGGTGGTCTCACTTCAGAGTTTAGCCTTACAGGTAACACTCTTAGCCAGTAAAATATTTATCTTCTTTACAACAACACATGACAATGAGAGCTTATGAGGAACTCCTTGAAAGAGCCTTGGAGAAGCTGGCCAATAAGGATATTGTGAAGAGAGAGAGGTTTGAAATACCGAGAGTTAGCGTCATAAGGGAAGGTGCGAGAACAACTTTGAAAAACTTCTCGCAGATCGCTCGAACTCTCAACAGAAGCGAAGACCATCTTTACAAGTACATAGTCAAGTCTCTCGGTACTGCTGGCTTCATTGACAACGGTAGATTGATTTTGCAGGGAAAATTCACGGAAAATGAGATTCAGAAAGAAATAGATGATTATGTCCGCCTTTACGTTCTCTGTAGGGAGTGTAACTCTCCAGATACCGAGTTCGTGAAGGAAGAGAGAGTACTGATGATTCGCTGCCTTGCCTGTGGAGCGAAACATCCGGTTAGGAACATCTGATGACATTCAGAATGAAGGTATACAGAGTGAAGGGTGAAGTGCTCGTTGCGGTCTGTGATTCAGACATAGTTGGGAGAACATTTCGGGAAGGAGAGCTGAAAATAGAGGTCAAAGAGAGCTTTTATGGTAAGGAAGAATACAGCGAGGATGAGGTTAAGAGAGAGTTGAGAAGAGCAACAATAGCCAACATAACTGGAAAAAAAGCTGTTGAGCTTGCTATTAAGATCGGCATCATTGATAAAGACAGGGTTTTGGAAATTGGAGAATGTCCGCACGCTCAGATGGTCGTGATGTGATCCCGACTCAGGAGATTGCCGCAAAGGTTCTTTCACTGGTTGAAAAAGAGGGAATTTCAGTCAAGACTGCTATTGCAAGGTTTGCTGGCAAGTATGATTATAAAATCCGTGGGAGTGTGCATGCTTATTCTATTGAAACTCTGAAAAGGCTCAATGCAATAGACTACTTTCTGAAAAACTCTGCACCTAAGTTTGACTCCCTCAACCTTTTTGTCAAAAATTTACTGAGAGTTGCAGTTTATGAGATGAAATACAAGAATGTTCATCCCGCACTCGCGACGGATTCTGCCGTGAGGATTGTGAAGAAACGGGACAGCAAATTTGCCAGCCTTGTAAATGCAATCCTAAGAAAAGTGGAGGACATGGAAATTGAAAGTAATGACAGCGTGGAAAGTGTAGCCCTTACACTTTTCCATCCTGAGTGGTTTGTAAGCTATACCTATGAGCTGCTGGGTGAAAATGAGGCAAAAAAGCTCATGGAAGCAAATTTGATAGCACCACCACCTTACATCAGGGTCAATGAATTAAAAAGCTCGGTTGAGAGTGTTGTAAGATATTTGGAAGAAAATGAGGTCGTTTTGTCTCCAACGTTTATTGACGAGGTTTTCAGGGTTGAAGGTTACGAGAAACATCCTGCATCCTTAGAGTGGCATTCTAAGGGGAAGTATGTGATTCAGGACCTGGCATCCTGCTTTGTATCCTGCGCTCTGAACCCCTCTCCTGACGATACGGTTGTTGACCTTGCTGCAGCCCCCGGTATGAAGACAAGTCATATCGCAATGTTGATGGGTAATGAGGGAAAGATAATTGCAGTTGACAACTCCCCAGAACGGATCAGAAGAATGAGGAGCAAGTTAAGGCAACTCGGCGTAAGGAATGTTGAGATAAGACTTGGTGACGGGTGTAATTTCAACTTTGTTGCAGATAAGGCTCTGGTTGATGCTCCTTGCTCCTCTACAGGAAGTTACGCAACTCAACCAAATGTGAAGTGGACATTTGACTGGAGGAAGTTCAGAGCCACACTCTCAGTTCAGAGAAAAATGCTGAGAAATGCCGTAAGGAGTGCTCATGAGGTTGTCTATGCAACATGCTCCATAATGTTTGAAGAGAATGAGGCGAATGTCGGAAGCATAGGGGCTGAAGTCGTCAGGTTGGACACACCCTTCTCGAGGGGTATTAGGGAGTTCAGGGGGAAGAAGTTTGATAGCTGGGATAAGGTTGTTAGGAGCTTCCCACATCTTCACAACTGTTCAGGATTTTTCATAGCAAAATTAAAGGGTGAGTAGAGAAGAGAGAAAGGTTATGCAGTTTGCGGATCCAATAATGTCTCCGTTTATCCCGCCAAATTTTTTCTCCGAGTAACCCTTCAAAATCAGAACCACCACAATTGTCATGGCAATCGCATAGACCGAGTTCAGGCCTATGAGATAACCAGCAACGATGAGTGGGGGTAGAGCGATAAACACATCCTTAAATCCTGCAAATTCCATCATGTATGAAGCCATCCCTTCCCAACTCGGTTTTGATGTCACCATCAGTAGCAGCATCGAGAATTTCGCTGCAATCTGGGCGAAAATAATCTGTATGGCATTGGACAATTGTAGGGTGTGGTAGAGCAAGACAAGGTAAAGGATTGCTGTTGCAATTCCACCCGCTCCGGTATTTGTATCCTTCAAAGCTTCCTTTTTCCTGCTTTCGGGAGCAAAGAAAGCGTCTCCGAAGTCAATCAAGCCGTCAATGTGGTTTATACCCTCTACCGCCATATAAAGAGCTACTGCGAGAAATCTAATATCGAAGCCAGCATACTGCCTTACAAAATCCGGGATGGCGATTATGAGGCCTATGACCACGGCGGTGTAGGTGAAAGTCCAAAGATTTCTTCTCAGCTTTTCGATGTCTCCCTTAATTGGTATGGTTGTTAGGAATGCGATTGAGCTACCCAGCATGCTTTATCAGTATCTGATGCTTTTGAATCCGTATTCTCCTCTCAATGGCACAAATCGCACCGAACTCCAGTTCTTCTTTTTGATATTCCCTTTTTCATCCTTCTCGACAATCAAAAGCCACTGAACGGTGTCTCCCACAGGGATGACCATTTTTCCACCTGGCTTGAGTTGCTCGATAAGAGGTTTGGGGATGTCGGGGGCTGAGGCTGTTACGTAAATTTTATCGTAGGGAGCTTCTGGTTCGTAGCCCTTACTTCCATCACCCACTATGATGACAACGTTATCGTAGCCCAGCGCTGGTAGATTCGCTTTCGCAACTTCGGCAAGCTCAGAAATGTATTCAATGGATATCACCTTCCCCTTCTTCCCGACAAGTTCTGCTACGACAGCAGCGTGGTATCCACAGCCGGTTCCAACCTCAAGCACATTATCCCCTTCTTGAAGGTCGAGTAATTCGCACATGATCGCAACCATGTGCGGAGCGCTGATAGTCTGGCCATACCCGATGGGTAGAGGGGTGTCAACGTAAGCCTCCGTTTTGTACCTTTCAGGGACGAAAAGGTGTCTGGGAACCTTTTTAATTGCTTTATAAACTCTATCACTGAGGTTTAGCTCATACTTCAATCTTTCTGCAAGCCTTTCCCTTTTCTTGTCATAGTCCATAACTTCTCAGCCCTCTCAGCGTCTTTTAAGGTATTGACGTTGATTAAACTGTTCTCTTCGACATTATATATCTCTTCCTCCTGCGCCTCATCTATAAAAAAGGCATCAATGATGTTCAAACCCACCGACTTTCCGCCTATGACAACCCTCAGTGCCCTCTTTGTTGAAGTCATGTAACTCTCAAGAGCCCTCTCTGCTATTCCATTTCGGATGTAAACGATGTCTGCGCATGCTATGAAAACTGGCTCCGCAATGGACATCTCAACGCAAACTTCCCTGTAATCTTCAATGAATCCTTTTCCAGAGGCTCTGTAAAAGTCTATCCCTTCATCCATCAGAAATCTTTCCGTTTCGGGTGTGTTGGGAGATGTTACAGCCAGAACATCAAAATTTTCAAACTCCACAATGGAATGTTCAATCAGCTTCATTCCGCAAACCTCGAAGAGGGGTTTCTCTCCTCTCCCAAGTCTTTCTCCCCTCCCCCCGCACATCAGCAGAGCATGCATGGTTTATAATCTCCAAAAGTTTTATTAATTGTCCCCTCAAAACTGCAAAAGCATGGCGAGAAAGAGAAGAGCTGCAAGAGTTAAGGATAAGTGGACGATGAAAAAGTGGTTCACGCTAATCGCTCCTGAGTACTTTGGAATGGCCGAACTTGGTGAAACTCCAGCGGATGACGCAAATAAAGTGCTAAATAGGACTGTGGAGACGACACTTGCAGAGTTGACTAATGATTACTCGAACCAAAACACGTACAAGAAGCTGATTTTTAAGGTATTTCGGGTAGCTGGGGAGAACGCGTATACCAAATTTTGGAGATTTGAGCTTACAAGGGAGTATCTCAACAGCCTCACAAGGAGAAGGACAAGTAAGATTGAGGATGTCGTGGATGTCACAACTGCTGATGGTTACAAGCTAAGAGTGAAGCCAGTTGTTTTCACCATAAGAAGATGCAAGAGCAGTCAGAAAAGGGTGATTAGATCAATCATGCGGGAGATAGTACTTGAAAAGGGTAGCTCGATGAACTTCGTCCAGTTTCTTCAGGAATGTGTGCTGGGGAAAATACCGGCTGAAATATATAAGAATGCCAAAAAGATTTACCCCATAAGAAGGGTTGAGATCAGAAAGATCGAGCTTCTTGGAGAGCCGAAAACTGTAGAAACGCAGCCTGCTGTTGTTGAGGCGGTGGCGTAATTGCGTGGTGGTTGATATGAAGTCAATGTATGCCTATATCAGAGAGGCTTGGAAGAGGCCCTACGAGGGATTTGTCGGGGAACTCATGTGGCAGAGGTTGCAGAAGTGGAGAAGGGAGCCTGCAGTGGTAAGAATTGAAAGACCAACGAGGCTTGACAGGGCAAGGTCTCTGGGGTACAAGGCCAAGAAAGGGATTATCGTTGTCAGAGTTAGAATAAGGAGAGGTGGAAGGAGGGCAACGAGACCGAACAAGGGCAGGAAAAGCAAGGGACTTGCGGTTAACAAGAGAACTCCGAAAAAGAACCTTCAGTGGATCGCTGAAGAGAGGGCAAATAGAAGGTATCCCAACATGGAGGTTCTGAACTCCTACTGGGTTGGAGAGGATGGGAGATACAAGTGGTTTGAGGTAATTCTGGTTGACAGAGACCATCCAGCCATCAAGACGGACAAACAGCTCTTTTGGGTGAGCTCCAAGAAAGGGAGAGTTTATCGCGGCTTGACTTCAGCAGGCAGGAAGGCGAGAGGTTTGAGAAGGAAAGGTCGAGGAGCAGAGAAGGTCAGACCGAGTTACAGGGCGAATTTCAGAAAGAAAAGCAGATGAAGGGAAGGGTAGAGTGGATTAAAGTTTCTGCCGTTGTCCACTCAACTGAAGATCGCGAAAAAGTTGGTGAGGCGATTGCCACTCTTTTTCCCTTTGAGTTTGAAATATTTGTAAGCAAGGCAAAAGGTCATTACGGCAACCCAATGGAGTTTCTTGAAGTGGAGATTAAGAAGAGTGGGGAGATAAGGAGGTTTTGGAGATATTTTTTGCAGCAACTGGGTGATCAGGTTAAAGAGTTGCTGGAAACCATCGAAGACAGGATTGATGATCAGAATGTCCTCCACATCAGGATTGACAAACAAAAAGCTTACCTCGGAGAGATTGAACTAAGTCATGGTGGGGATCCGATAGCTGTAAAGGTCAAGCTCGTTACATTTCCAGCAAGGAGAGATGCTATTGTTGAATTTGCTAAGGAGATATGTACGACTTCTTGAGATTTGTCCCTGAAAATCTAATGGACTTGGGATTTAAGAGCTACATTTTCATGCTTGAGAAACCCGGCATCTGCGGGGGGGTTGTTGTAAAGGCCGAGAATCCGGATGACTTGAGAAAGAAGCTTCGAAAGGTTAGAAAGAACATTATTGTAGGAGTTACTGGCAATGAAGCAGTCTGTAGAGAGGCTGTAATGAGGAGAAAGGTTGATTTGATTCTGGATAGTGACAACAGGCAACTGGATTATGCCACAATAAAGCTTGCAGCAGAAAAGGATGTGGCAATTGAACTCAGTTTGGCAAAGTTTATCAGAAATAAGGGGTTAAGCAGAATGCAGCTTTTTGAAAGGCTCTGCGATGAGGTGAGGGTTATAAAGAAATTTGACGTTCCATTCGTTGTAACAACAGCGGCTGAAAATGTGTATGAGATGAGGACGAGGAGACAGGTTGAGAACTTCTTTTCCTTCTTCGGCTGCGAAATCGTCAAAGCGAGACAGCATGCAACAAGGCTTGTAAGGAAATACTATGATACTCGTTTCATAATGGACGGATTCGAAATCGAAGCAGAATTGGAGGCTGATGTAAAGAAAAAGGGTTGAATCACTGGCAACACACAGAAAACTTGATATACTCTTTTGCCGTTTTTATCCTAATGCTGCATACTGCATCTGAATTAAAGGGTATTAAGCTTCCCTACAAAACCAAATCCCTCTGTCCAGAATGCCTGAAAATCCTCGATGCTGAGGTAT
>ENA-OSAI01000117-OSAI01000117.1-marine-sediment-metagenome-genome-assembly--contig:-NODE-117-length-48217-cov-12.551846_pt1 | contig 48217 bp, 34 predicted proteins | sample MGYA00237871_ERZ529316 | MGnify/ENA primary metagenome ERZ529316 (study PRJEB26369, sample SAMN03142814) | marine sediment metagenome | biome: marine; feature: borehole; material: sediment...
TTCTTTAAATTCAGGAGTCTTTTGATATTCTCTTTGCTGCTGCAGTCTGTCTTCAACGGGGATCTTTTCCTTGATGATGAGATTGTTGGCTACCTAGCTAAAGGTCGCCAGCGTTCTCATTACTATGGTTTTGTCTTCAAGTATATCAATTGTTTTCAGGAGTTTAATCTTTCTGATGCTTAACAATTCTGTTTCTTCAATTTTCCCGCTATGTATTTTGATCAACACATCGGTACCGCCTGCAATAATAGTTAAATTAGGGTTTTCGGTAAGTAGGTTAACAGCTTCCTCGACGGTTTCTGCTTCGAGATACTTTCGGGCATTATACATCTGCTATACCTCCTTCTTTATTAATCCGACCTCTTTAAACTTTTCGAAAACCCGCTGGGGGTTCATGGGAATCCTGTTAAATGCTACGCCGGTTCCATCGAGAACTGCATTTCGAATAGCAGGGGCCGGAGAAATTGCCGGTGGCTCTCCCAAGGACTTGCATCCGAACGGTCCTGTAGGCTCGTATGTTTCAACAAAGGCCACACCGATATCCGGGATATCCATAATTGTAGGCAGTTTATAATCCAGCAGATTGTTATTTAAGGGTTTACCGGTTTTTTTGTCAAAGAGCATCTGCTCATAGAGTGCGTAGCCGATTCCCATGCTCACGCCACCGTGTACCTGGCCTTCTGCCGTCTGAGGATTGATAATTTTACCCGAGTCGTGGACATTGTATATTTCCAGAATTTCAATCTTCCCTGTCTTAATGTCCACTTCGACTTCGACAAAGGTTACCCCGAAAGGCATGGCATTTACCCTGCAATTATTTGAAGTACCACTGGTAATGGGGCTTGCGGAGGCGGTATTATAATAGCTCTGCAGTGCTATCTCGGAAAGCGGCATAACTATTTCTCCAGAGTGCTTGTAAATAATATTGGCGTCCCTAATATCCAGTATTTCTTTTGGGATATCCGTTATATCATGGACAAAATTGAGAATCTTTTCCTTAACCTCCGTAGCCGTCTTTTTAACGGCCATGCCGGTTACATATGTCTGCCTGGATGCATAAGCCCCGGTATCAAAAGGACTGATATCAGTGTCCTGGATAGATACAACGTGGACCATATCTGCCGGAATACCGATTACTTCGGCGGTCATCTGGGCAAATACGGTATCGCTACCCTGCCCTATTTCTGTGGCACCTATCTGTAATTGGACGGAACCATCCTGGTTCAGCATAATCCTGGCACCTGCAATCTCCAGATTTACAGGATAAGTTCCCGAGGCGTAGCTGAAGCATGCCATCCCGAGTCCTCTCCGTTTATCCCCTGTTTGTTTTTTATATTTTTCTTTTTTCTCATCCCATTTGATTAAATCTTTTCCTTTTTCAATGCATTCTTTAATTCCGCAACTTAAGACCTTATTTCCGCTCAATGGGTCAACCCAGCCTTTACCCCTGAGATTTCTCTTGCGAAATTCAATGGGATCTATACCTAACTTTATAGCAATATTTTCCATGTGGGATTCCAGCGCAAATGTTATTTGGGGAACTCCATAGGCGCGCATTGCTCCTGCAACAGGGAGATTTGTGTAGACAGTGATAGGCTCAAATTTCATTGCCTTGAAAGAGTAGAGGGGCCTGATTTTGCTACCTGCTGCCATGACAATAGAATGGCCGTGGGAAGCATAAGCACCGGTATTGGAGATTGCTGTGATATGGGTTGCTATTACCTTTCCATCCCTTGAAACACCTGTCCTAAACTTGTACTTTAAAGCATGACGAGTACGGGTAGCAATCATACATTCTTCCCTGGAAAGTTCCAGCTTAACCGGTCTGCCGCCCACTGCTAAAGTCATTGCTGCATTTAAAGGCTCCAGAATTACATCCTGCTTGCTTCCGAATCCTCCACCCACATAAGGTTTGATGACACGTACTTTTCCCCATGTAATTCCCAGGGCTTGGCCAACAATTCTCCTGCAAATATGGGGGATTTGAGTGGAGGATACGATTACGATTCGATCATCACTATCAACATAAGCATAAGAAATATGATTTTCCAGCTGGCAGTGTTGAACAATACTTGTCTCAAATTCATCTTCAAAAATATAGTCAGCTTCCTTTAGGGCCTCCTCAACATTGCCGAATTCATAACCAAAAGAACTGACAATGTTGTTTTCGCAGTCATCGTGGATCCTGGGAGCCCCTTCTTTAAGAGCATCCTCTGGTGTTAGAACGGGTTCTAACACCTCATACTCAACATCAATTAATTTCAGTGCTTTTTCTGCAGTTAGTTCATCTGTGGCCACGACGGCTGCTATCTCATCTCCTACAAATCTTGCCTTGTTTGTTAAAATGGTTTTGTCTTCACGATCTCTATGTTTTGGATCAAGAGCATAAGGGTGCCCTGCTGTGGCATAGCGATTCCGGGGGACATCCTTGTAGGTTAGAACAGCTTCTACTCCCGGTAGAGCCTTAGCCTTGCTGACATCAATACTTTTGATCTTTGCATGGGCATAGGGACTTCTTAAAACTTTCCCTATAAGCATGTTTTTTTCGCAGAAATCACCGGCGTATTTTGCCTTTCCAGTAACCTTCGCAACGGCATCTACCCTGTTTATCCTTTTCCCGACAACATTATTTGGCATATTCTTCCTCCCATCAGAAATCTTTTAATTTTTAAATTTAACTTGCTTTTTCCATTTAACCAGTTATTAAAAAAACAGCATCCCGCTTCTACCTGTTAAAAAAGGGTATTATTAACCCTTCTTTCGTAGCCGGGCAATTTACGGCTACCTGGTAGAGACCCTCGAACTATATTATCGAGGATTTTCTGCATAATTCTTCTCTTTTGCCGACTTCCTTGATGGTATCACCTTCTATGATAATTGTTTCCCCTATATCACTCCGCAGTCATCTTCAAAGGTAATAACAGTTTCGTTTTTAATTAACATAGCAACTTGCCCTCTAGCTATTTTTTCTTACTTAATGCACGTAATATTTTTTCTTTGGTTGCAGGCAGCTCGGTAATTCTGACACCTACGGCATCATAGATGGCATTGATGATGGCCGGTGCCGTCGGATTCACCGGTAGCTCACCCATTCCCTTGGCTCCAAAAGGCCCATCCGGCTGTTCTACTTCTATTATTTTCACGTCAATTGTAGGTGCAGAATTTATCCTTGGTACCCCCAATTTCCTGAGGTTATCTGTAACAACTTTTCCCTTTTCTACAACAAACTTTTCTGAAAGACCATATCCCAATCCCATCATCACCGCTCCTTCAATCTGGTTCCTTACCATTTGCGGGTTGATGGCCCTTCCAACATCACTTGCAGCAATTACTTTCAGTACCTTCACTTCACCGGTACTTTCATCCACTTCGATTATTGCAGCCTGGGTAGCAAAGCAGTAAGCAAAATGGATATTGTATTTCTCGGGGTCCTCTCCAGCTTTGCGGTCACAGGATTCGGGTAGTGGGTAAGTTTTCGGCGCAATATAGGTATATTCCGCCCTCAACTTCCTTCCTTTTCTTTTACAACAAACGGCAATTTCTCTCCACGAAGCTATCCTTCTCCCGGTATCATCATTGACTTTACCGGGTGCAAAGGAAAGTTGTTCACCACGCCAGTTAAATTCTTCCCTCAAGAAACGCTTTAACTGGGAGAGGAATTCGGATGCTGCGATTATAATAGCGTTTCCGGAAATAAACGTTTGCCTGGAAGCTGTGGTCACTTGCCCGTCAGGAGTTTCAAAAGTATCATTGTTTATTACTTTAAATTCTTCATAAGGTATACCGGTTGTCCCTGCCGCAAACTGCGCCATGACAGTATTCGAACCCTGTCCCATTTCCGCAGCTCCAACTTTCAGTAGGAGCTCACCGGAAGAGCTCAATTCAACAATTGCTCCCGCTTTATCTGTCTTCCCTGACCCTATACCAACATTCTTATATGCACTGGCAATACCGACTCCAATTTTCTTGCCCAGTGTAGGCTTGTATTTCCGTACTTCCCTTTCCAGCACTTCTTTTACTGCCTTTAAGGTTTCCTTGTAACCCACTCCGGGGCCTAGGAGCTGACCTGTCACCGTTTCTTTGCCTGTTTCCAGGGCATTCATTTCCCTGATTTTAAAGGGGTCCATTCCCAGTTTCCTTGCCAGAATATCCATGTGTACCTCAGCAGCAAATGCCACCTGTGTGCTTCCAAAGCCCCTGAAGGCTCCTCCCGGTGGATTATTGGTATAGACTCCTATGGAATCTATTTTTACATTGGGTATAACATAGGGACCTGCAGTTACAACACCCGAGCGAAATACCACTGGCTTGCCTAGGGAATCATACGCCCCGGTGTCAGCAACTACCCTGGCTTCAAATGCAACCAGTTTCCCTTCTTCGGTAGCGCCGAGTTTGTAGTGCATCTTTTCTGCATGTCTTTTTGTAGACATGCGTATCGATTCTTCCCTTGTTAACGTCATCTTAACCGGCCGTCCCGTTTTCCAAGCCCCCAGTGCACAGTGTATTTGAACCGTGGGTTCTTCCTTGCCACCGAAGGCGCCCCCAGCAGGGGTATAAATAACCCGCACTTTCTCCGGTGGAAGATCAAGGGTAGCAGCTATCATATCCCTGAATGCATATGAGCCCTGGCTTGAACTCCACAAGGTAATTGTTCCACCTTCTTCAAGACGTGCCAGGCTGCATTCAGGCTCCATGTATGCATGTTCTACAAAGGGAACACTGTATTCCCCTTCAACTATAACATCAGCTTTTTTAAAACCTTCTTCAACATTTCCCTTTCTTACTTTGGTGCGGCTTAATATATTTCCCTGAGGGTGAAGAAGGGGAGCATCATCTTTGAGGGCCTCTTCCGGAGTAAATACTCCGGGAAGAGGTTTATAATCAACTTTTATTTTTTTGACTGCTTCTTCCGCCTGCTGGAGTGTTTCCGCATAAACAACTGCAACAGGATCACCAACATAAAGGACCTTTTTATCTGCAAGAACCGGTTGGTTGGGGTTTAATAGTCCGAAACCGTTTCTTCCAGGAATATCTCTGGCTGTCAGCACAGCAACAACCCCAGGGGATTTTTCTGCTTCCCCGGTATCTATCCTCAAAATTTCAGCATGCGGATATTCACTTAAAAGCAGCTTTCCGTAGAGCATATTCGGAAGGGTCAAATCGTCAGCAAAGATGGGAGCTCCCGTCACTTTCTGTACAGCATCATTTCTGGGAACAGAAACTCCAATTACATCCTTGTAATCCTTGTAATCTTTCTTACTAAATTCTTTTTCCCCGCGCATAACTGCAGCAGCAAGCTTAACAGCCTTAATTATTGAAACGTAACCAGTACAGCGACAGATATTATGCTTTAAAGCATCTCTAATTTCTTCCTCGGTTGGATTCAGATTTCTGTCAAGGAGTGCTTTTGCTGCCATTATCATTCCCGGGGTACAAAAGCCGCACTGTACAGCGCTAGTTTCGATAAAAGCCTGCTGTAGAGGATGAAGCTTTCCATTTTTTGAAAGGTTTTCTATGGTCTCTACTTGTGCACCATCTAATTTGGCAACCTTAACTACACATGACTTTTTGGCCTTGCCGCCTATTATCACAGTACATGTACCACAATGTCCCTTACTACAGCCATTCTTTGCTCCCATCAGTCTTAGTTCATCCCTCAAATACCCCAGGAGGGTTAGATCAGGTGAAGCTTCAACTCTGTATTCCTTTCCGTTTATTGTCAGTTTGACCTGCTTAACCAACGTCATCACCCCGGATCTTTAGATAAAATTCAACACCAACCTACAATTGATTCTACTGTAGAAAGTCCGTTTTCTATAAAATCACTCTATATCTACCCTGAAAATAACTCATGTAGTAAGCTGACCATTCGGGCTTGACTCCGGTAATTCTTGCGGACCCGACACTTAATTCAGTAGAGCAAAGCTGCAAACATCATATGTTCCCATAAAGCAGTCTGGTCCTTTCTACTTGCGATAATACCGCACCAAATTGAGTGTCGGGTTATCCGTATAAATCAAGTCGCTCCGTCGAAACATGTCATCTCCTTCACTGAATTTTCGTTCTTCTGATGGTGCTGTTAGCAGCATGTATGTCTTGTAATAATATTCAACCACGACCACAACATATAGAACAAATTTCTTCTAAAAGGTGTTTCTATACCAAAATCACAATTGAATTCTCTTTGTTATTCTGAAACCCCTTTTTTTAATAAAGTGGCAATATGTCGTCATAGATTATTTCCCGTGTATGAGGGAAGCACTCGCTATTGGCAAATTCCGGCCAGTCATCCATGATCACAACCGGCAGGTCCACAAGGGCAACAATTTCAGCCACTGCCCGGGAGATATATTCGCCCCCAATCAAATAAAGCTTGACAGGGGGCAAAAAGATTTCTGCTTTTCCCATTCATCAGCCCATTCATTCCAAACCAGCTTCCTTTTGTGCATACCTCTGTGGCTATAGCCAGCAAATTACTGTTATTCGGGGAATAGGTATTGTACCCTACTGTCCCCTCGTTGCCCCTGGTAACCAGAAGTGCTAATTTATCCCTTTTTATCTGCTCGTAAAGCTGCTGGCATAATTTCTTACTCCTGGTGTCATCAGAATACTTTTTTTACTACTACCATCAAGGTTGTCTCAATCTTTTTTCCAATTGGCGTGCTGTGGGGGTAACAGCAAGGCCTCCCTGGGATGTCTCCCGTAGAGCGCACGGTAGTGCCCGGCCTACGTCCCGCATGGCGTCAATAACCTCATCTGCCGGGATGAAGCTCTCTACCCCCGCCAAGGCCAATTCCAGCGCCATGGCGGCGATACTCGCCCCTGCAGCATTGCGTTTGATGCACGGCACTTCCACCAGCCCCGCTACCGGATCGCAGACAAGTCCGAGTAAATTTTTTAAGGATATGGCAACAGCAGATGCAGCCTGCCGCGGAGTACCGCCGACCATTTCTACAGCTGCAGCTGCTGCCATTGCCGCCGCGGAGCCGACCTCCGCCTGGCAGCCGCCTTCTGCACCCGAAAGACTGGCCCGGTGGGAAATGACCAGGCCTACCCCCGCTGCCGTGAGCAGTGCTTGTACATATGCCTCTTTGTTAGCCTGCACCTGCTCTCCTATTGTGAAAATCACTGCCGGCAGCACACCGCAGGAGCCGGCAGTAGGGGCAGCAACTATCCGGCCCATACTGGCATTGACCTCAGCTACTGCCATGGCACGCGCAAGCAGCAGGTCAAAAGGAAGTCCAAAAACAGTTTGCCCTTTGTTGGCTCCATCCAGCAGCCGGGATGCCTCTCCACCACAAAGCCCACTTGCGGATTTCACACTGCCCTTCAAGCCTTCCTTCAAAGAAGAGGCCATAACTTCCAGCTTGTCAGAAAAGTCGTTCCAAATGACTTCAGGTTCCACTCCCAGTTCCCTAACTTGGTCTTCCAAAACAATATCTGCGATTTTTACCCCTTTGTTTTCTGCCGCAGTGACCAGTTGTTCAATGCTAGTTATTCTGCCCAATTTTGTCACCACCTAAAGTTGTGATAGGCTTCAGCAATAAGGCGTGTTCGACTGACTGGCATCCAAGAATTTCAGAAACAATTCCTTCCGGTGGGAGCTGGTCCATTTCGATAATCATCATCGCCCGGGCTCCCCTGCTTTGCCGAGAAACACGCATGGCTGAGATATTAATCTTGTGGTCTGCCACAATACTGGTTACTGACGCAACTACACCAGGCCTGTCCCTATGGGCTATAATCAGTGCTGCATAGCTTCCTGAGAGTTCCACCTGGAAATCGTTGATTTTAGTGGTCAAGATCTTGCCCCCACCGATAGAACTCCCTAGTATTTCAAGCTTGTTTTTTCCTTTTTCAAGCCGCAGTAAAGCAGTATTGGGGTGTACTTCCCCGAGGTCAGCAGAAAAAAACTCTACCTGCATCCCAAGCTCAGCTGCAGTCTTTAAGGACTGCGGCAGCCTTGTATCATCAGGCGCCCAACCCAGAAGCCCTGCTACCAGAGCTCTGTCAGTACCATGACCCCTGCCTGTGAAGGCAAAAGAGCCATGGAGTACGATTTCCACCTTATCCGGCTGTTCACCAAAAATATTCCTGGCCATAAGGCCAAGACGGACTGCACCAGCAGTGTGCGAGCTGCTCGGGCCGATCATTACAGGACCTATGATGTCAAATATTCCTCCTTCTATTGTCAAGACTAAAACACCTGCCTTCGCTATTACTTGCATTTTTTTATCACAGGGTATACCCCTTGTTCCTGGGGTAGTTTCCCATGGCGCGGGGTGCCACCATCAGAAGGATAAAAACGGGATTGCTACTGCTTTGGCAGTTTTAAGCATGCAGGGACTTCTGTTCCAGAAAGGCGAACAGGTTTGTCTTTGAAGCAAACTGCTTCATGTCTGAGTTTTTGTCCCTTCCCTTTTAGTTTTTGAAAGGGGTTTAGTATTAGATTATTACTCTGGAGTTCCCCCAACAATCACCCCGTTTACACTAGTGTTACAGGGAAACAGGCACTATTTCCCCTACACTCACATCTATGAGCCCCCTGTTTGTGACCTTGATTTCCGGAATTACCGCCAACGACAGGAAGGCCATGGTTAAAAACGGGTTAAAGCATTCCCTGACCCCAAGCTCCCTGGCCTTGGTCTCGAGGTCGGAAAGCCTTGAGCTGACTTCTTCAAGGCTCAGAGTGCTCATCAAACCTGCAATTTCAAGGGGCAGTGCCCCAAGCAATTTACCATCAAGGGCTAAAGCCAGCCCGCCTCCCATTTCCACAACAGCCTTGGCGGCAACCAGCATATCCCTGGAATTCATGCCGAGCACTACCAGATTGTGGGCATCATGGGCAATCGTGGATGCCAGGGCACCGCGTTTCAAACCAAAACCCTGGACCAATCCCCTGCCTACCTTACCCGTAGCATGGTGCCGTTCTATCACAACCAGTTTTGCTATGTCCTGCTCAGGAGATGCTACAAACTCGCCGTTTATGTTTTTAACTTTTCTAATAACTTTACGGGTAATTATCTGCCCTGGTACAAGTTCTATGACCCTCGCTTCATCTCCCGCTGTGGTAATCCTAAAATCTTTTTCCTTGAGCGGCACTACATTGCAGGTGTTGAAAACGGCCTTTGAAGAAGGAGCCTGGACTTCAAAAAGGGATTTGCCCTCTTTGGCAGCCAGTCTACCATTACAGTAGACACGGGCAACAGAAAAATTATTCAAGTCATCCAGCACCACAATGTCAGCCCGGTATCCGGGCGCTATGGCCCCAATTCCTTTAAGACTAAAATATTCAGCAGTATTTATAGTGGCCATTCTGATTGCACTTACAGCGTCAAAACCGCTTTTTACAGCTAGCCGGACAAGGTGATCCAGGTGGCCTTCCTCTAACAGGTCACCCGGATGCCTGTCATCGGTCACCAGCATGCAATAGCGCAGGTTTTCAGGAGAAACAGCAGGCAACAAATCAAGTAAATTTTTAGCAGCAGTACCCTCACGTAGCATCAGTCTGAAACCTATTTGCAGCTTCTCCCTAGCTTCGGTAGCTGAGGTACACTCGTGATCAGAACCCACACCGAATGTGCGGTAGTACATCAAACCCTTTCCAGCTAAGCCGGGAGCATGCCCGTCGATAACCTTACCGGCATTTCTGGTAATCTCGAGTTTGGCAAGCATATCACTGTCCCCGCGCAGTACTGCAGGAACATTCATTACTTCCCCGAGTCCCACTATCCTGGGATGAAGAATCCACCTTGCAACATCTCTGCTGTCAATGGTTGCTCCGTTGTCTTCCATGCTCGTAGCCGGGACGCAGGAAGGTACAGAGATATATACTTTCAGGGGCAGGTTTTCAGTTACCTGGAGAATATACTCCAGGCCTTTATTTCCGCATACATTGGCTATCTCGTGCGGGTCTGCAACCACTGCCGTTGTACCCCTTGGCACAACAGCTCGGGCAAACTGGCCCGGAGTAACCATAGAACTTTCAAGGTGCACATGGCCGTCAATCAAACCTGGAACAACGATTCTGCCTTCAAGATCGACTTCTTCCCTGCCCTCGTAGTCTCCCCAGCCTACTATGAGGCTATCAGCAATTGCCAGATTGCTTGGCGCCAGTATTTCCCCTGTGAAAACGTCCAATATCCTGACATTTTTCAACACCAGATCTACAGTCTCCAGTTATACCAACTCCTTTTTTATTACTAAATATAATACTTCCTGCTGTAGAAACTCTCTTTTTCCGACTTTCCAACTCAGTTAGATGCGAGACCAGAGGTGAGCTGCAAGGTCCTTGGCCTTCACACAGATAGCAGCTTCATCAATTCCCTGAAGCTTCCTTTCCAGCATCCTTACACTGCCGTTTATAATGGTAGTGTCAACCCGCCCGCCTGATACCCCGAACAGCAGGTGGGAATAGGCGGTCTCTACAGTCAGAGGAGTTGGAGGATAGTAGTCAACAATGATTACATCAGCAGCAGCACCTGGCCGCAACACTCCCAAATCCCTGCCGAAGACCCTGCGGGCAATTTCTCTGTTGTTGGCAAAGGCCATCTGTGGCACCTCTGCCCAAGCTGCACTGGGGTCTTTCTGGTCAAGTTTGTGCAGGATATTGGTAACTTTTATGCTCTCAAACATATCGGTAGTGTAACCGTCCGTGCCCAATCCAAGCAGAACTCCCTCCTGTAACATTCTAAGCACAGGAGCTACACCAACCGCGTTGCCCATGTTGGATTCCGGATTATGGACCACCATAGTACCAGTTTCAGCCAGAATTTTAATCTCCCTGTCGTCTACATGTACACAGTGCACTGCAATTGTACTCGGTCCAAGTATACCCTTGTCCGCCAGGCGTTCCACTACCCGCTTCCCATAACGTGTAAGGCTGTCATTAACGTCCTCAATTCCTTCTGCTACATGTATATGAAAGCCTACTTTTTCTCCATAATCTCCCAGAGCATTCCGGCATATATCCAGCGTCTCATCATTAAGTGTAAGAGAAGCATGTAGCCCAAAAAGCGCACGCACAAGCAGGTGCTCGCCTGATGCATATCTTGCTATAGCTTCCATATTTTCGTTTATACCAGCATCGCGGATCACAACACCATCACGGTCGGAAACTTCATAAGCCAGTGCGGTTCTTACACCAGTAGCTTCTACGGCTTCTACTATCTTGCCCAGGCTCCCTGAGACAGCACCGGGACTGGCATGGTGGTCTATAATGGTCGTAGTGCCGTTTTTAACACAATCTATCAGGAATACCAAGGCGCTGTAGTATACATCTTCCAAAAGCAAACCCTTGTCAAGGCGCCACCAGAGCCTTTCTAGTATCTGTACGAAAGTCCGAGGAGGTCTAGGAATAGCCAGCCCCCGGGCAAAAGTGCTGTAAAGATGCATGTGACTGTTGATCATGCCTGGCAGTATCAGGCGACCTGTGGCATCAATGAATTGGGCGTCGGGATAAACCTCTTTCAATTTTTTGGTGTCACCTACCTCTACAATGGTGTCACCATTGATGAGCAATGCACCCTGCTCAATTATACCAACTTTTTCATCCATGCTTACCAGTAATCCGTTTCCTACCAGTAACATGTGATCACCTATCCTTTCGTTGTCTGATTGCGGGCAATCGGTAGACTTTAGATATGCTACCCGCTCCATGTTCCTTGGCATACCACACTGCGTTCAGCTCAGTTACCGGGGCGGACCTACTTGTTCACCATCCCTGGCTCAGGCGCCATTCTCGGGCATCCTTGTCCCAGACTCGTGTCGGCTACCTTCAACGTCCAGGAAACTGCCAATTTCCTGGGTGTAGAGAGTCATTAAGGAGGACACCCCCCTTATGTTCAATGAAGGAAGATTAGAGCGAAGCGACCTAGAGAACCGTAGGTTCCCTGGGAAGGAACAAAAGCATTTCCTATGAAGGCTGCATGGCATCAAATGCTTTTGTTCCCCCACCAGATGCAGTACTCTACCTGTTACGAATTCCGGTTACAGCATACACCCGTGCCGATTTTCTCATCGCCACTCCTTCCTAGGCTATTAAACCAGCACGGCGGGCAACACGGATTATGTCTTGTTCGGCCTGGCGCTTCACTTCTTCTTCGTCAATGGTAAGTAGTTCCCTGTCGCGCATCAGTACCCTGCCGTTTACAATAGTAGTCCGCACATCGTCAGCCCTTGCCTCGTAGACCAGCCGGCTGTAGATGTTGGTATTACTAGCCGGCAGAGCATGGAGTCTGTTGAGGTCCACAATCGCAAGGTCGGCCTTTTTGCCCACTTCTATACTGCCAATTTCATCTTCCAGACCCATTGCCCGGGCACCTCCAATGGTGGCCAGCTCGAACACTTTCTCTGCAGGCATCACAGTGGGTCCGTGCTGTGGTTTTTGCAGCAGCGCTGCTAAGCGCATTTCCAGCCAGCCGTCAAGGTTGTTGTTGCAAGGAGCACCGTCAGCAGCAATTGACACATTCCCTTTTTTCTCCAACATTTCAGGTATCCTGGCGATGCCAGAAGCTAGTTTGGTATTGGATGAAGGACAGTAGACAACTTTGGTTCCTGATTCAGTGATAATTTTCATTTCCCGGTCATCAAGCCAGATGCAGTGGGCCAGGATCAGGTCGGGTCCTGTAAGGCCAATATGCTCCAGGTAAATGACATTTCGCATACCGTGACGCTGCATTACCAGCTCACATTCACCTTTGTTTTCAGAAGCATGGGTGTGTATCTTCACTCCATATTGCTTTGCCAGGTGACCAACTTCTTTAAGCAGTTCCTCAGTACAGGAAACTACAAAGCGAGGTGCAAAGACATACTGAACCAGGCCATCATTGTAACCATGCCATTTCTCAAGTAGCTCTACGCTTTCCTTGAGAGATGAATCTGTGGTCTCTTTGAGCGTATCTGGTACATCATCTCCGTAGTCCATCATAGCCTTGCCTGTTAAAGCTCTAATGCCACTTTCGGTAATAGCCTGGATGGCAGCATCCGTGTGGTGCACCGTTTCCATGTCAACTATGGCTGTTGTACCGCCTTTAATCAATTCACCCAGTCCCAAGAGGGCTGATGTCCTTATGGACTCTTCATCGTGCGCTCCTTCCAGAGGCCAGATGCGTAACCGAAGCCAGTCAAGTAACTCCAAGTCGTCAGCCTGGCCCCGAAAGAGCGTCTGGCAGAGGTGTATATGGGGTTGTATAAGCCCTGGGATAACTACCCTGCCGCTGGCATCAATTATTTCTTCGGCAGTTTCTCGCGTTTCCCCGATCTCTACCAGGCGGTCTTGTTCGATATAAATATTACCATGAATAACTTCTCTGTCGGGATTCATGGTCACGATTGTAGCATTTTTTATTAAAAGACTCATCTTAGATCCTCCTAATTACGACAGTAGTTATCCGTTAGCAAGCTTTATACAAAGAACCACATGATAAACAGTATCGTCAACACCCACATGGTGCCGCTGATTTCCCTGGCCCTGCCAGTAAGCAAGTGCAGCAGGCTATAAGCAAGGATGCCGAAAATGATACCATCAGCAATGCTAAAGGCAAAAGGCATCATTACTATAGCGAAAAAAGCAGGAATTGCTTCTAGGTAATTAGTAAAGTCAATTTTCATTACCGGCTCCATCATAAAAATACCAACAATAATCAGTGCAGGTGCAGTAGCTACTCCAGGTACTATTCCGATGAGGGGTGAGAAGAAGATAGCCACAAGGAAGAGTATAGCAGCAGTTACAGCCGTGAGACCCGTTCGCCCGCCTTCTGCGACACCAGAGGCGCTTTCCACGTAAGTGGTAACAGTACTTGTACCCATTACAGCGCCGGCCAAGGTGGCAACTGCGTCTGCTGTCAGAGCCTTGCTTGCTCCGGGAAGCCTGCCTTTTTCATCAAGCATACCAGCCTTGCTGGAAACACCAATCAAGGTGCCTATGGTATCAAACATGTCTACAAAGGTGAAGGAGAATATTACCGGAATAAGCCCCACCGACAATAGGCCCTTTAGACCCCTAGCAAACGCTCCAAAGGTCGGGGCCAAGCTAGGAGGAGCACTTACTATGCCAAAATTGCTCACATCAGTTACACCCATGGGGATGCCAATAATGGTGGTCAGTATAATACCTATAAGCAGGGCACCCCTCACCCGGCGAACTACCAGTACCGCCGTAATTATCAGTCCTATAGTAGCAAGCAAAACCTCTGGCTTTCCGAAATCCCCCAGGGCTACCAGGGTGTTTTCATTCGAAACAATGATTCCAGCGTTGTGAAATCCAATAAGTGCAATAAAGAGTCCGATACCTGCACTAACAGCCATTTTCAAGCTCAAGGGTATAGCATCTACGATCATTTGACGGACCTTTGTTGCAGTCAATATGATAAAAATCAGGCCGTCAGCAAAGACTGCAGCCAACGCTACCTCCCAAGGATAACCCATACCTTTCACTACAGTGTAGGCAAAAAAGGCGTTTAGTCCCATGCCGGGAGCCAATGCAAAAGGATAGTTGGCATATAAACCCATGATAAGTGTTCCGAGGGCGGCAGCAAGACAGGTGGCTACCAGCACGGCGCCAAAGTCCATCCCTGTAACACTTAGAATGCTGGGATTTACAAATATAATATAAGCCATGGTCATGAATGTAGTTAAACCTGCCAGGATCTCGGTTCTCACATCTGTCCCGTTTTCACTAAGCTTGAAAAAACGATTCAAAAAGCTTTTTTCAGCAGTAGGTTTTTGAACTGACATTTGAACTGACATATTTAATTACCTCCTTAAAATTTTGTTGAACTTGTTACTCTTGTTACACAAATTTAAAGCTCTCCTTAATGTGCTCCAGCCTTTTTTTTAAAGCCGCCAGTACCTTTTCAGGCGTAACAGGAAGGCTTGTAAAACGAACCCCTATGGCGTCGTAAATGGCATTGAGGATTGCTGGAGCAGTCGGAAGCATCGCAGGTTCTCCTACGCCTTTTGCCCCGTAGGGGCCACTGGGCTCGCCATCTTCGACTATGATGGGTTCCACCACAGCCATATCCATACATGTTGGGATCAAGTACTGGCTGAAATAGGGGTTAGTGATTCTGCCCTCCTTCAACTGCACTTCCTCTAGCAGCGCATAGCCCATTCCCTGGGCAATACCACCTGCAATCTGACCCCTGACGCTCTGGGGGTTGATGGCCTTCCCTACGTCATGGGCAGCAATTACCTTGAGCACTTGAATCCTGCCGGTATTGGTATCCACTTCCACTTCAGCAATCTGCGTTGCAAAGGCGTAGGGCCAGTAGGGGGCACCCTCCCCCGTGGAGGTATCTACACTGGTAGTATGGGTGATAAAGCTACCGGTGCCCGAAAGATGTATACCACTCAGCCGGGCTTTGGAAGCCAGTTCTTTAATGGAAACTCTCTTTTGCGGGTAACCCTTGACGGAAACGTAACCGCCCACCATTTCGAGGCCTTCCGGGGTATTTACTCCCAGTACCCCGGTAGCATATTCCAGCAGTTTTTCTTTTGCCTTTCTCGCAGCCCTAAGCACGGCGTTGCCGGATGCATAAGTCTGTCTTGTAGCCGCAGTGGTACCGGCATCAGGAGTGGAATCAGTATCACCTGTAACCAGGGTAACCTGGGAAGTGTCTAACCCCAGTTCTTGAGCGGCAATTTGTATCAGGACGGTATTTGAGCCCTGCCCGCAGTCCACAGCACCGATGCGCACCGTGGCAGATCCATCATCGTGTATCTCCACAGTGGCACTGGAGACGTCGGGAAAGCCGTTTCCATAACCGGTACCGTAAATGATACAGGCCATCCCCCGCCCTCTTTTCTTAGCCATTACACCTCACCTCCCCGGTCCTCTCATCAATCACCCAACCCACCGCGCTAGCTGCTTGGCGCAGCGTTTCCTTGAGTCCTACGCTACTTGTCAACACCTGTCCTGTGGCAGTGGTATCGCCCACTTCAAGGGCATTGCGCCAGCGAATGGTAAAGGGGTGAATTCCAAGTTTTTCGGCCATGCGGTCCATCTGGCTTTCCATTGCAACTGGCGGCTGGGCAGCACCAAACCCGCGCATGGCACCGGCGAAGGGATTATTAGTGTATACGGCATAAGCATCCACTTCAACATTGGGGCAGCGGTAGGGCCCTGTAGCATGGATTGCAGCTTTGCGCAGCACATTGGGCGCCCAGGATGCATAGGCACCGGTATCTCCAATGATCTTGGCTTTGATTGCAACTAGCCTTCCTTCGCTATCAACTCCAGTTTTGTACTCCATAATCATGGGGTGTCTTTTGCTGTGGGCAAAAAAGGATTCTTTTCGTTTCAACACGGCCTTTACGGGCCTTCTGGTTTTCAAGGCCAGCAGTGCCACTATTGGCTGCAGAGTCATGTCCTCACGGCCGCCAAAGGCTCCCCCAACGGCAGTGGAGACTACCTGTACTTGGCTCTCCTTAAAACCAAGCACCCTGGCAATCTCTACCCTGTCCCAGTGAACATACTGAGTTGCAACGTGCACAACCATGTGTCCTCGTTGGTCGAGATAGGCAAGAGCCGCTTCAGGCTGTAGGAAGGCGTGATCCACCATCTGGGTCCTATAAGTATCCTCCACAACAACCGCGGCCTGTTCAAAAGCACGCTTCACATTTCCTTTTCGGATCGGAAGGTGATAGAGGACATTTGTCTTGCGTTCGGGGTGGACAAGGGGAGCTTCCTTTTGCATTGCATCAACGGGGTCAAATACAGCAGAAAGTGGTTCATATTCAACCTTGACTAGTTTTAGAGCTTCGCTTGCTATTTCCTCGGTTTCTGCAGCAACTGCCGCAACGGCAGTATTTACTGAGCATACCTGAATTTCTGCCAAAACCGGCATGTCAGCGAATACCACTCCCTGGGCGTTTTGCCCTGGAACGTCACGGGCAGTAATTACTGCATGAACACCGGGTAATTTTTCAGCAGCGGAAATGTCCAGCTTTTTAATCCGCGCATGAGCATGGGGACTACGCAAAATTTTGGCATAAAGCATCCCGCGCTTACTAAGGTCTGCCGGGAAGGCCGCCTTTCCTAAAACTTTGCCCAGGGCGTCGACTCTGGTAGTAGAAACGCCGACTACGTTTTTATTTCTAAACATCGCCCCGCACCACCCTTTCCACTGCCCTGATCACATGTTCATAGCCAGTACAGCGACAAAGATTGCCCGACAGAGCAGTCTTGATTTCTTCCCTGCTCGGGTTGGGATTTTCATCTAGCAAGGCCTTTGCAGCAAGGAGCATTCCGGGAGTACAGTACCCGCACTGGACAGCACCTTCCGTAAGAAATGCCTTTTGCAATGGGTGTAATTCATCGTTCTCGGCCAATCCTTCTACAGTCAGCACAGTCTTACCGTTTGCCTGCAGCGCCAGCACCAGGCATGAATTGACCAGTTTGCCGTCTAAAATCACGCTACATGCACCACATTCGCCCTCACCACAGCCTTCTTTTGTCCCCGTCAGGTTTAGGTCCTCGCGGAGCACGTCCAGCAGACGCTTGGAGGGGGCTACTTCCAGCCTGTATAATTGCCCGTTTACAGTCAGTTCCAGATTATATGCCACTGGCCTCACCCCCATTCCCAGGCAGTCTTCCTGACACTTTGCTTCCGCTGATACTCCTAAAAAGCTGTTCCCATGCTTCTTGCACCACACCCTTCACCGCCTCGCGTTTGTAAGGTACTGAAACCCTTCCAGCAATTTTATTACCAACTTCAATCCCCAGTTGTTCCTCCACATCTGGCCACACTTTCTCCATAGGTTCTCTGCCCACCAGCAATTGCTCAATTGAAGGCACTCTGTAGGCAGTTGGCCCTACAGCCCCCAGAGCAACAGCAACCTCACGGATCTTACCTCCTTCAAGAACAACTGCCAAACCTATGCTTATCCTTGCAATTGCCAGGGCATTCCTTCTTCCCAGCTTGGCATAGGAACTGTAAAAATCTTTCTTGACAGGTATACGAAAATATGTTATTATTTCGTTTGGTTTAAGATTAGTGAAACCAACACCTCCTAACAAGTCTTCTAGGTTAACTTCATTTGCCCCAAAACTTGAGATCACCCCTACTTTTGATTCCAAGCACAACAGGGCAGGAATGCTATCTGCGGCAGGTGAGGCGTTTGCCAAGTTCCCCCCCAGTGTGCCCTGATTGCGTATTTGTGGCGATCCAACTGTCGCTGCTGCTCTGGCAAGGGCTGTAGCATACTTGTTCACTTTTGGAGAAAGGGCAATCTCGCTAAAAGTGCACAGGCTACCGATAATAAGGCTGTCCTGTCTCAGTTCTAATGTTTTTAGTTCTTCTATGCGTGTGATGTCAACAATTACTTTCGGGCGTACCTTTTCTTCCTGGAGCTGTATCACCAGATCCGTGCCGCCGGCTAGTATTTTGGCCTCTGTTCCATATTTTTCCATGAGCGCTACTGCTTCCTCTAAAGAAGTAGGTACCTCATAAGTAAACCTCACGCTCCCCCTCCTTTTAGTTCGTTAATTTGTGCACAAAAAACCGGGTAAACTAAAAATTACCAAGCCCAGGACGTGTAGCAAAAGAGATAGCCAGCAATACGCCCTCGTAGCCAGGGTAATTTACGGTTACCCGGTAGAGACCCCTGGACCATATTACCAGGGTTATACGAGGTTAAGTTATTTTTATCTTTCTCAACAGAATTTACTAATACTTATTTCTTCCTCTAAAATTAAAATCCTGCTTAATAAAAGATATTTTTTATTTTTTATATCCTTAATTATTTATCTACACAGGGAGAAAACTGGAAGCAGATCGACTGATATTTCTTCAATTCTTTTTTCTACAATGGTAGCGACTTCCGCATCCACCTCATATAGCTGTATCTATCTTATCTCTTTTGCAATCAAACTCAGATTGGCTTTTCTGGCAGTTTTTCTGTAATCTATATACCGGTGAGGTAGTGAACGGCACCAGCCCTTAACCAGCCTTAAAACAAATGCTTATACTCTTTAAAAGTTGCCCAAATAACATCCAAAACATTTCTAAGCGCACCGGCATTTGCTTTCCCTGTTGCATCAAATTTAACGTCTAGAATACTGCCGTCAACCCGGAGCTTGAAGCTGGGCTCATCACCGTCTTCCAGTAACAGGAAACCGTTATTCTCGCTGTTGTAAAAGTCCCCTTCATTCCAAAAAAGGGTTAGTTTATCCTTATAGGGAGCACCGTTGTACGGGCAGAATGTCTCGCAGTTGCCGCATTCATTGCACATCCCGTTGACGTGGATGATCTGATTTTGATTTGTGAGGCTTGTGCTTGCCACTTTGATGGCAATGTTAGCCCTGTTGGGGCAAACTTCAGTGCAAATGTTGCAGACAATATTGCACTCCAAACACCTGGAAGGTTCCTGGCCCCCAGCAGCAAAAGCCGCGAGAATACCTTTCTTGTTGGTAATTTCCGTAAGTCTTTTTTTCTGGTCAAATTTAACCCCCAAAGTTTCCCCTTTTACCTGGGCGGAGCTTTCTCTTACGATAATGGCTTTTGCCACTTTGCTGCCCTGGGCAACTGCTTCAACCACCGTTGCAGGGCCGGTCAGGGCATCCCCGCCGATGAAGACATTTTTAATATTTGTCTCGTTGGTAGCGGAATCTACGGTAATTTTTCCTTGGGCATCAACTTCAATCCCGTTTTGCCTTAATATCTCATAGTCCACAACTTCTCCAATGGCAGACAGCACCGTGTCAACTTTTAGCTCTTCAAACTGACCTTCCATGGCGACAGGGCTTCTCCTTCCGGAAGCATCAGGCTCACTCAGCTCCATCTTCTGGCATTTCAAGACGCCGCCTGTCAGGGCAAGGGGTAAAAGTAGTTCCTTCAAAATGACACCCTCGGCCCGGGCCGCTTTCAACTCTTCTGGGTCAGCAGGCATATACTCCTTAGTTCTCCTGTAAACGATATAAACTTGTTCCACGCCCTCTACCCTGAGTGCTGCCCTTGCCGCGTCCATGGCCGTGTTTCCACCGCCGATCACGGCAACAGATTTGCCCAGTTTAATGGCTTTTCTGTTCCTATTAAATTGCTCCAGGAAATCCACGGCAGCCATTACCTTTTGACTGCCGATCTCTAATTTGAGGGGTTTAGATTTTCCGGCACCTATTGCCAAGTAAATGTAGTCAAATCCCTGGTTCTTCAGCTTTTGTATGGAAAAATCTGGGCTCACGCCAAGCTTGAATTTCACGCCCGCCTTCTGAATAAGCTCAATATCCTTTTGAATTGCTTCCCTGGAAATTCTGAAATCAGGGATGACATGCTCCACAAGTCCGCCCGGTTTTTTCTTTTTATCAAAGATAGTGACATCCATTCCGGCCCTGGCAAGGAAATAGCCTGCAGCAAGCCCCGAGGGCCCTGCCCCGATAATGGCAACTTTGGCAAAGCTCTGACCTGCTGTTTTATCTGCTTTTTGCAAGTAAGCCCTGTATCCCCTTTCGGCAGCCAACCTTTTCATTTCACGAATAAAAACGGGATCGTCGTAGTCCAAGCGGGTACATTTTGTCATGCACAGGTGGTTACAGATGGTACCGGTAATAAAGGGAAATGGATTTTTGCTGACAATGACCTCGAAAGCTTCGCTGTACTTCCCTTCTCCCATCAGTCTGATGTATTCGGGAATATCCTGCCCTATGGGACAGCCAATAGTACATGGCGCAGTAAAACAGTCAGTGAGGGGTAATTTTTTGGTTATCTTGCGGCTGCTTACTGGCCTTTTTTCCTTGAGATGGTTGGGATCTTCGATGGCGTTTTCGGCAAGTTTCTCCAGCTTGTCCAAATTTATTGCTTGGGGTTGACCGTCGACAATATGCGAAACCAGCGCCTCTGCCATTTGCTTCAGGCGAGAATAGCCTCCAGGTTTCAGCAATGTTGTTGCCACTGTAATGGGTATGATTCCTGTTTCAAAGATACGTACAATATTGAAGAAGTCGACCCCTCCGGAGTAGGAAATCATGAGCTTTCCGTCAAATTCTTTCGCCAGTTTGAAGGCCAGGTTGATGGTAAGGGGATATAGCGCCCTGCCTGACATGTACATCTCTTCGCCGGGCAGTTCACTGCGAGTTGTTTTCACAGGCAGAGTATTGGAAAGCTTCACTCCAAAGGTCTTGCCTTCATCACTAGCAAAGTCTTTGAACCTTCGCAACATTGTCACGCCATCTTCGTACTGCAAGTCATTGGTAAAGGATTCCTCTTTCAATTGAATGTAATTGTAACCCATCTTATCAAAGACATTTCTCACGTATTCATAACCCAAAAGGGTGGGATTTAATTTCACAAAAGTGTGCAGCTTTTTCTCCGCCATCAAATATCTGGTAATTGCTTCTATTTCTTCTGGAGGACAACCGTGCAAGGTAGAAAGGGTTACAGAACTGCAAATGTTCGGGGATATACTGTCTATAAATGCAGCATCGACAAATTTAAACCTGTCAACTTCAGCCTTTAAGACAGCCTTACATTCCTGAAAGATTTCGGTTTGTGACGCGTCCTTCAATCCTTCAATAAACTTATCTACTTTTGGCGACTTAATACCTTCTAGGTCATAACCCACACTCATATTGAAGATAAAAGGATGCTCATCTGACTGGTAAATTTCCCTGTGTAGTACGTGGAGCAAAAACCATGCCTTTACATATTCCTCCAAGGCACCCTCAATGGTCAGTTCGGTAGACCACTCTGTGTTGTAGCCCTCATCTTGTGCAGCAATGCAGGGTTTTGCAATCTCTAGGTTATCCAGTATTTGTACCGTCTTGAGTTCAAAAAACCTTCCTCCACAAAGGTAAGCGGCAACTATATTCTGTGCAAGTTGCGTATGCGGCCCAGCAGCAGGACCAACGGGGGTTTCAAGGGCCTCTCCAAAGATTTTGATGCGTCTGTCACTGGATTTTCTAAAAAACTTCTCCTTGGGAATGCCAAAGATGCTCTGATCCTGTCCATATTCCTGAAGTATCCAGTTGATAAGTTTCCTAAAGGGTATTGCCCGCATGATGTCACTCATCTTGTTCCCTCCTTGAACAAAGCCGATAAAAGCTTTGTAATTAATCTTCAAGTGCTTTTTCTACTGCTCTGATGATATTTTTATAACCTGTACAGCGGCAGAGGTTACCGGCCAGTTCCCTTTTGATTTCCTCCCTGGAATATTTCTTTCCGCTTTCTACCATCGCAGTTGCCGTAAGAATAAATCCAGGTGTACAGAAGCCGCACTGAACGGCTCCTTCCTCAATAAAGGCCTTTTGTACCTTTGTCAGCCCCCCATCTTCGGCCAGTCCTTCTATGGTGGTGATATTTTTTCCGTCAGCCCAAACTCCAAGGTAGATGCAGGAATCAATTGGGGCACCATCTATTAACACGGTGCATGCCCCGCATTCCCCGACAGCGCATCCCTTCTTAACGCCGATGTATCTCAGATGGTCTCTGAGAACCTCTAGCAATGTTTCGCCCACATCTATTTCGAGGCTTACAGGCTTCCCGTTTACAGTGAAAGAGATTTTCTTAAGCAATTTCTGCACCCCCTGCATTTATAACCGCCCTTTTAAGTGCCCTCCGGCTCAGCTCTTCCACCAAGTGTTCCCTGTATTCTCTAGAAGCTCTCCAAGAAGTCCTTGCCTTGGTTGACTTAACCGAAAGTCTCGCTATTTCAGCCAGGGTTTTAGAAGAAGCCACTTTCCCTTTAGCGTAGTTTTCTGCTTCTTTGCACCTGATAGGGGTAGGAGCCGCAACTCCGAGGCCAATCCTGACATCATCGAAAACATTTCCATCCTTTATTTTGCATAATGTAGCTACACCTAAAGTAGCAATATCCATAGCCTTGCGTATGCTGAACTTGATATAATGCCCGCCGTAACCCACATAATCTTCCGGTACAATGATTATCTCCGTCAGTATTTCCCAGGGTTTCAAATCAACCTTACCGGGACCAAGATAAAACTCCTCGATGGGAATAACACGTTCTCCTTGTTTGGCCCGCAGCTTCAGCCGGGCATTGAGTGCAAACAACGAAGAAGCACTGTCGGCAGAGGTAACTCCGTTACAGATATTACCACCAATGGTGGCAACGTTACGTATCTGAGGCCCTCCCATGGACAAAGCAGCTTCCCGCAAAATCGGGATATTCTCTGTGATTACGGGGTCATTAGCAATTTGGGTGAAGGTAGCTAAGGCACCGATGACAATGGTCCCATCCTCGAGTTTGCAAATGCCCTCGAGGGCCTTAATTTTTCTGATGGATAACAGCTCCACCTTTTCAATTTTTCCATGGTGCATTTTTATCAAGAGATCCGTACCGCCCGCAATGATTTTTAAATCAGGATTGTCAGCCAGCAAGGCAGCTGCTTCATCGAGGGTTTTTGGTTCAAAATATGCCTGGATGTTATACATCTTATTACCACCCTTCTATATTAACCCAGTTTCTTTACAAATGCCACTTTATAAAGGGGCATCACAACTTCCATGAAGTGCTTGTAGATAATGTTTGCATCCTTGATATCCAGGATATCCAGGGAGCTTCTCAGGATTTTTCCTATCAGCATATCCCTTTCAATAAAGTCGCCGGTAAATTTTACTTTTCCTGTTACATTGGCAACAGCATCTACCCTTGGAATACTTCTCCCCACTACTTCATTGGCCATTTTTCCCCTCCATTTTTTGAGTTTTCACTTCTTTAAAGCTGGACGGCTAACAACAACTGTTCCTCGGCGTGACTTGTTCACCCTGGGGAACAGTCATGTCCAATATGGCAAGGTTTCTAACTAGTCCTAGGCCTTAATATAAGTTCCGCCTTCTCCCCTGACCGCTTTGCCTAGAGACTCCGGGTTAGTAATGATAGCCTTTTTACCGCCCCTCTCCAAGTAAGCTATAGCTGCTTGAATCTTCGGCAACATGCTCCCTTTTGCAAAATGGCCTTCTCTGATATATTTTTTCGCCTCAGCAATAGTTAAAGTATCGAGGGGCTTTTGATCTGGCTTACCAAAGTTAAGATATACCATTTCCACGCCTGTAGAAATGACAAACAAATCCGCGTTTAAATGGGAAGCCAACAGGCTGCTGGCAAAATCTTTGTCTATTACCGCATCTACGTTTTCTAAATACCCCTCCTCATTTCTTGTAACCGGAATCCCGCCACCACCTGTGGCAATGACACAAAAACCATTGTCCAGAAGTCTTTTAATAGCCTCCAACTCGACAATTCTTCTGGGGACAGGCGAGGGTACTACCCTCCTGTACCCTCTACCTGCATCATTTACCATGGTCCAATCGGGGTTTTCGTCCAGCAATTTTTTAGCCTCTTCCTCGGTATAGAAGGAGCCTATGGGCTTGGTAGGGTTGGAAAATGCCGAATCGTCTTTGGCCACTTCCACCAGTGTTACAACGGTTACTGCCTGTTTATTGATTCCCCTCTTTTTAAACTCGTTGCCCAGTGCCTGTTGTATCTGATAACCAATTGCCCCCTGTGTATCTGCTACACAACTTACCAAGGGGACGAGGTGGAGACCCTCAACTTTATAGGCAATTTCTCCCCTTCTCAAAATAAAGCCAACCTGCGGGCCGTTACCATGGGTTATGACAACTTCATAGCCCTGCTCAACGATTTCGGCGATATATTCCACAGTTTCACAGATGGCTTTGTACTGGTCCTCCACCGTCTGGTGATCCTTGTCCTTAATTAGGGAGTTGCCGCCGATTGCAATAACTGCCAGTTTCCTCATGACTTACTTTCCTCCCATCAACAATGTCATTACTGCCTTTGCCGTATGCAGTCTGTTTTCTGCTTCATCGTAAACAACCGAGTGGAGGCCGTCAATGACAGAATCCACCACTTCATTTCCCCTGTCTGCCGGCAGGGCGTGCATGTAAATCACGTTGTCCTTGGCAAGGGCAATCTTTTCTTCCGTACAAATCCAGGATTTATTTTTCTCCAGCAGGTCATCCACCACATCGGTACCCGGGTTGGTCACCCAGCTGCCCCAGTTCTTAGGAATAACTACATCTGCGTCCCTGTAAGCTTCATCCATGTCATGGGTAATGGTAAGTGAACCACCGTTTTTCTCGGCGTTTTCCCGTGCTCGCTTGATTACCCAGTCAGGTAGGTCGTACCCCTCAGGATAAGCCAGCCAGACATCCATTCCATATCTCGGGAACAGCAGCACCTGGGAAACCGGTACGGAAATGGGCTTTTTATGGCTGGTGGCATAGGCCCAGATGATGGATACTTTCTTGCGTTTGAGATCGCCCTTTTTCTCTTGCATGGTCATTAGGTCAGCAATGGCTTGGAGGGGGTGATACAGGTCGCACTGCAAATTGATAACAGGTACTGAAGTATGCTCCGCCACCTCTCTCAAAAACTTATTTCCTTGCCCCCAGAAGCAGTTTCTAATGGCAATTCCGTGTCCAAACCTCCCAAGGATAATACCGGTATCCTTGCCAGTTTCACCATGTGCAATCTGCATGGTGCGGGTATCAAGGTAGTTGGCGTGACCGCCAAGCTGAGCAATACCTGCTTCCATGGAGTTTCTGGTCCTGGTAGACTGCTCAAAGAACATCAGGAAGATGGTCTTGCGCAACAGGTAAGGCGTGTCGACCCCCATGGCAAATTTTCTTTTCAGGTCATAGGAAACATCCAGCAAGGTATCAATCTCTTCTTTGGACCACTCCTGCAATGTGATAAAATGCTTTCCTTGAAAAATTGTTTTCATAGACTTCAACCTCCTCGTGTTGATTTTTTATTAGTCTGTGGCAACGAGATTTTTTGTGTTCTTAGGCATTTCATCCACATATTTTGCCACAAAAATCTTGGGTATTATGGCATACATTGCAGCAGCTTTTACCAGTTCGCTCTTCCACGTCTTTTCATTGGGAGCATGGGCTTGGTCTTCGTGCCCCGGGCCAAATCCTATACAAGGTATGCCAAACCTACCCATAATTGAAACACCATTGGTGGAAAAGGTCCACTTGTCAACAATGGGTTTTGACTTAAACAGCGATTTAAACGCATCTACAAGGGTTTTAGTTACTGGGTGGTCTTTCTCGATAAACCACGTTGGGAAATAAGCTTCTGTTGGGTATTCAAGGCCCGTATACGATGCTTTTTTGTAGTCATACATTTCTACTGTTGCACCGGCTGCTTTTACAGAAGGCAGATTCCTAATCTGCTGCAGGGCATCCACTCCCGTTTCTCCTGCAGTCAATCTCCTATCTATAGAAATGGTACACCTGTCAGCAACGGCACAGCGCGACGGGGAGCTGAAAAAGATCTCCGAGACAGTGAGTGTTCCCTTGCCCAAAAAATCGTGGTCCTTCAAGTTTTCGTTGAGGGCTCGGAGCTCCATGAGTATCGAGGCCATTTTGTAAATGGCATTGTCTCCCCTCTCGGGAGCTGATCCGTGACAGCTAACCCCGCGGGTGGTAACCTTAATTTCCATCCGGCCTCTATGACCGCGATAAATGTTACAAGAGGTAGGTTCCGTAAGCACTACAAACTCAGGTCTTACTTTGTCTTCCTTGACGATGTACTGCCAGCATAGACCGTCGCAATCTTCTTCCTGTACCGTGCCGGTTACAACCAGGGTGTAATCACCTTCCAATCCCAAATCCTTAATGATCTTGCCAGCATATACCATGGATGCCATTCCACCTAATTGGTCTGAAGCGCCTCTGCCGACAATTATTTCATCATCCTCATATCCCTCATAAGGGTCATACTCCCACAAATCAGGATCGCCAACGCCGACAGTATCGATATGTGCGTCCATTGCAATTAGGTGTTTTCCTTTCCCGACGTATCCCAGAATATTACCCATAGGATCGATTTCAACCCTGTCAAATCCCACCTTTTCCATTTCGGCTTTAATTCTTTCAATTACTCCTTTTTCTTGACAGCTCTCCCCGGGTATTCTGATTAAATTTCTGAGAAAGCTCGACATCTGCTGCTTGTATTTCTCGGCCTTTACAAGAACAGTTCTTGTGTTAAGTTTCACTTCCCTTCCCCCCTCATTCGTTTCTGAAATATAGACCTCTGCTTGCTTGTTGGCTTCGGCGACTCACTTTCTCTCGTGGCAAACTTCACTCTCCGGCTCTGGTCGCGGCAGGGTCCCATGTAATGCGGCATCCTTGCGGAAAGCTCTCCCCGGCACTTCCTTATGTCTCCCCTTACCGCGACTCGTCACATAGCTATAGTTTGTCAGCCTCGATCCAAATATCACCTGCTGCCAGCAGGTAAACCGCCTGGATTTCCATTGTTTGGAAATAAACCCTTACTAGTGAGGTTCTCATAAAAAGCTCACGGGAAATTAAGGATAATTATTATAAGCGCTGCTGGTGGAAACGGCTTTTACAAACCGGCCTATACCGGGCCTGCCCATGAATTCTCCCCGGTGGAAAATCACCTCCCCCCTGAGTAATGTGGTTTCCGGATACCCTCGGACTTTTATTCCGGCAAAGGGTGTATAGCCCGCGGAAGAATGGAGCTTTTCCCCATCCAGCACCACTTCTTTTTCGGGATCAAAGATTACAAGGTCGGCATCGCTACCTACCTCAATACAGCCCTTCTGCGGATAAAGGCCGAAAAGCTTAGCAGGATTGGTGGAAAGTAACCGGGCCAGACAGGTCACGTCAAAGTGTCCTCCACCTACACCAAAAGTGTATAAAAGGGGCAGAAGGGTTTCACTTCCTGGAATACCTGGTAAGGTATCAAAGCAAGTCTTCCCTCGCCTTTTTTGCTCCAGGGTATAAGCACAGTGGTCGGTTGCAACCACCTGCAGGGCACCTTTGCTCAACGCCTGCCAGAGACCTTCCTGATGCCCAGGCAGACGGAGTGGAGGTGTCATAATGGCAGGGCGGGGATCACCTGAAGCGTATACACCATCATCCAATATTAAGTATTGAGGACAGGTTTCACCGTATACCTTCTGGCCATACCGGCGTGCCTCAGCTATCCTGGAAGCCCCACCGCCCGTCGAAACATGGACAAAATAAACAGGTACATCCAGTTTTTGAGCAGCCTCAATAACCTTGGCCACAGCCCTTTCCTCTACTTCAGGAGGCCGGCTGATGCCGTGATTTTGCGGTTCAGTATCTCCCCTCTGTTCAAGCTGTGACCTCAATTTTCTTACCAAGTCGTCATCTTCGGCGTGGACGGTGACCAATAAACCCTGGTCTCCGGCATCTTCAAGGAGGAGCTCCAGCTCCCTGTCCGCTATTTTCTGGTCATAAGTGGTAAAGACCTTGAGGCTTGCTATCCCTATTTCTTTGAGTTCCTGAAGTTCCTGTTTTCGACCGTTAATCCAGCGATGGACTACCATGTGGACGGTATAATCTATGTAGGCCTTGCCTTCAGCTTCAACCAGTTTTTCTCTGGCTCCTTCCACCAGGGGTTTGCCAGGAAAGGGATCAGCATAGTCGATACATGTAGTAACGCCGCCACATGCAGCAGAAAGGGTCCCTTCTTCCCAGCCGTCAGCAGTTACAGCGCCCCGGACAACAAGCCCGAAATGGGTATGGGCGTCAATAACCCCGGGTAAAACGAGCTTTCCCTTGGCATCAAGCACCCTGGTCCCGGCAGGGGGTTCTAGCCTGCCTATGGCAGAAATTTTACCGCCATCAATAGCCAAGTCTGCTTTGACTGCTCCCTTTTCCATCACCAACTTTCCGTTTGCCACCAATAGGTCCATAGTCTGCTCCTTTCCTGAAAGTTCTCTGTGCACGGATGCATACCACCCGCTCTATGTTCTTTGGTATTCCGGTACTCAAAATGAAATTTTTTTACCTCCATCTGCTGACTCCGGTAACTCACTTTCCTTCGAGGTAAACTTTACGCTTGGTTTCCGGTCGAGCAGCAGAGCACCTGGCAATTCGGTATCCTTACAAAAAGTTCTCTCGGCACAGCCTTGTACCTCGTCTTGCCGCAACTTGCCGCTGCAGCTATAGTTTGCAGCCTCGGTCCAAATGTTACCTCTCACAGCAGGTGATGGATATAGGCTTCATCCCATCACAAATTCCGTGGGTAAGTACACGTGGGTACGGCTATGGCTTCAGTTTCCATTGCTGAGCTATCCTAATTCAAGAAAGTCTACAAGCCTCGCGTCGAGAGTTCTTCTACCAGGCGGTTCATGTCCGAGGGTATCCTGATTGGCTCTCCGGTTGCCTTGATGGCGTTCTGCACGTCCTTCAGGCCATTTCCAGTTACCACAACTGCTACTTTCTCATTGCTTGTAATTACTTCTTCTGAAACAGCTTTCCGCAGTCCTGCTAAGCCGGCAACGCCAGCAGGTTCTCCAAATACACCTATGGTACTGCCCAAAAGCTTCATAGCGTCCAGTATTTCCTGATCACTGACATTGATCATGGTACCTGAGGACTGGCGAATAGCCCGCAACGCTTTATCCGGGTTGCGTGGCACACCCACCGCAATGCTGTCGGCAATGGTATTTTCTTCAGCAGGCCTGACAGGCTCGTTGTTCCGGAATGCCGTGGTTATAGGACAGCATCCCTCGGCCTGTACTCCAAGCATTTTGGGCAAGTGGTCTATAAATCCTGTCTCGTAAAGATCGACCATTCCTTTCCACGCACCGGCAATGGTACAGCCATCACCCACGGAAAATACAAGCCAATCAGGGACATCCCAGTTCAATTGTTCGCACAGCTCCATGGAAACTGTCTTTTTGCCCTCAACTAGATAGGGATTGATTGCAGCATTGCGGTTGTACCATCCCCAGCGCTCAATTGCTTCCATTGAGAGTTTAAAGGCCTCTTCATAAGAGCCCTGCACGCTTACCACCGTAGCTCCGAAAATCAAAAGCTGTGCCACCTTTCCCTGAGGAGCCCTTTCGGGCACAAAAATGCAGGTTTTGAGGCCCACGGAAGCAGCATTTCCAGCCAGGGAGGAAGCGGCGTTGCCTGTTGAAGAACACGCTATAGTATCCGCACCTGCCTCGAGGGCTTTAGCTACTGCAACTGCTGAGGCGCGGTCTTTAAGGGAGGCAGTGGGGTTGAGACCATCGTCCTTTATATACAGCGTCTTTATTCCCAAGACTTCAGCCAGCTGGTCGGCTTTATACACGGGTGTCCACCCTACCCTCAAGGGAGGCACAGTCTCGGGCAGTACGGGCAGCCATGGCAGGTAGCGCCACATGGAGAAGTCTTTATTTTTTTGCAATATATCTTTATTTACTTCTCGAGAAATAGCACTGTAATCGTAAATAACATCAAGAATTCCTACCATGCCACAGTCAGGGCAGGTATAGCTATTCGGCGTAGCTTCAAAGGTTTTATTGCATTTCATGCACTGTAGATATTTGACTTGAGGCATAATTTCTCACCCTTATCGATTTCTCATTTAAGTCACATTTAATTTTTACTAAAATATTTCAACGTAATTTACTTTTTTCCTGCTTTTTTAAAAAATTTTTTTTGATATGGCGTATCCTGAAGAGGAAGTGAATATCTCCACTGTCTATTAAACGAATGATATGCTCCGGCTACTGCAACGGCCGTAGGAATGGTAGAAATCTCACCGATCCAGCGGGCACCGTAAAGCAATCTGGGTCTCCACCCTCAATTAGAAGCACGTCGATGGGAGGGACTCCACCCTCTGAAAAGGAAGAATAATTTTTTACCCGACCACAAAGACAGGGAAAGACTGTCTTCGTAGTCGGGTAATTTACGGTTGCCCGGTAGAGACCCCTGCACCGTATTTGCAGGGTTATACGAAGATTATTTTCTGCTTTTCAATATCTTTTTATTGTATTCTTCAACAAGGGAATATTCTTTTTCCCAGAACTCGGGGTCCTTCATGCTGTCCAGGTATTCTTTAGTGTAGCCAAAGGGCAGCCAGTCTTGTTCTTTCTGCCTGAACAGCCGCTCCTTGGCCTCAGGCTTGCGGAAATCATAAATCTCGCTTTCATCGGCTTTTAAGAAGATATCCCTGGCCCAACGCTCTAGCACGGTATCGTTGATCTCCAGAACACGCCGTTCAAGATCCTCTAGTACCGAAGGATAACGGTCAAAACCATCTGTAGCAATGGTCACCACATTATCATCGGGCCCAAGGCGCAGGTATTTCGCCATTTTAATGGAACCAATTATATTACAAATACCGGAAATACCGAAAAGATTTTGCAGGCTTTCAGCCACCTCGCGCTTTACCCCCATCCTAACTAAAACATCGGTGCCATCTTGAATAACTTTCAACCCCTTGACACAGTCGTCATCGTGAATCAAGGTAACAAAGTCGGTGTTAAGTATATTGTGAATCAGGGTACACATCTTGTCTCCTATACCTTCGATACGGTGCTGCCCGCGCCCACCGTCTGCCAAGGTAGAGCACTCATAGGGTTCCAGGGCCACAACTTTGGCTTCCGGGAACACTTTTTTGATCTGATCGCCTGCGCCCAGGGTACCTGCAGAACCAGGAGCAGATACAAAACAGGCAATTCTTCCGTTTCCGACGTCCTTTACTGCTTCAACAGCAGAGTTTCCGGTTACATAGCGGTGAAAACGATAATTCGGCAAAAGCTCAAACTGTGCCAGCGGTTTATTTTTAGGATTCTTTTTTAATTCATGTGTCCGCTGCAGAGTAAGTATCACATCCGACTCCGTACCAGGCGTCAGGTCAAGCTCTGCACCGTACTTGCGGATGCGCTCATAGCGTTCCTTGCTCATGTTGTCGGGCATAATCACAATCGCCTTGTAGCCCATCAACCTGCAGATATAAGCAACGCCAATACCGAAATTGCCTGTAGATGGACCTAAAATGGTATGTTCTCCAGGGATGATCTCGCCGTCAACGCATCCCTCAATCAGTGTAGCATATGCCGGACCCACTTTATGGGAACCGGAAGGAAAGCCATTTCCAAGCATTATTACAATGTTGGCATCAACACCCGTCAATTCTTTCGGGAGAACGATCTTCCTCACCTTATTGCTTTCATCCTTCCAAGTAATGTTAAACAAGTTGATGGGATCGAGCTCATTTTCTTTTAAAGCGTAAAGAGCTCTTTTCCTGAGTTCCGGATCAATCTTTTCCGGGTAAAGCATTTCTTCATAAGTTGGACCAAATGGAACTTTAAAATCTGACACGTTCATTCCTCCCTTTAAAGTTAATATTTTATGAAGCAGATTTAAAAACGAGGCGGCGTGATGGCTGAAAGAAAGACCAGTTCAACGTCTCCACAGTTTTCCAGGCGATGTGGCATCTCGGCAAAATAGTAGATACTGTCTCCTTCTTCCAGCACATACTCTTCTTCGCCGACTACAACCTTCATAGACCCCTGGATTACATAAATACACTCTTCTCCAGGGTGTGTTGAAAAGCCATCAACACTACTTGCCCCCACGTCCAGACGTCCGATCATTATTTCCATTTTCCGGTTCAGGTCAGGAGATAATAATTCGTAACTCAAATGGGACTTGGGCAGTTTTAAAATCTTGCGTTCGTTTTTGCGTACTACCGGATTGGGCCTCTGTTCATCTATTAAAAAGTAAAAGATAGGTACATCCAGGGCTTTTGCAATCTGGCGCAAAGAAGTAATTGAAGGCTCGGCAAAGCCTCTTTCCACCTGACTCAGAAAGCTGGCTGTTAAGCCTGTTTTTTCAGCCAATTCTTTCAGGCTCATATTTTTTTCAGTACGCTTGGCACGAATTTTTTTGCTGAGCAACTATCACAACTCCTTTCCTTTTTTATGCTAACTTTCTGCCACCTTCGACTTAAAGTCGAGCTAAATCTTATTTCATAAAATTAAGTATCATTGTAATCATGATATTATATTTCTGTATGTATTCAATAAATCCTTCCCTTTGATTAAAATTTTAATAAAAAATTTCAGTTCACCTTAATTTTTGGTAGTTTAAAAAATTTCAAATGAAGTTTTTTAAGTTTCCAAAAGACTTCATTACACCTGTTTACGATTTGATAACAAGCTGCCTCTTAACATTATAGAACCCGGACTTTGTTTGCAACTATCTTATTTTTGTATTAATATTAGATTAAAAATACTAGCGATTACTGGAATCATGAGAAAAGCTATTTTACTCTGCAAAAATTTGATTTTAAAACTTTTTTCAAGCCTTAAGCGCTTTCCTGAAGTTATTCTGCTGGCTGCTGCTACCGTGTCGGTGCTGGGGTCAAAGGTGGTATTTATATCCACGATGCTTTCTATGCTTTCTATAATAACACTGCCGTTGATGATATATTTTATTAGGCATTAGTGCCCGGAAAATTTGGTTATCCCGAGCAACACAGGGATGTTTAGAATGCATAAGAGGCAACCTTTTGTGAAAGCATGATTAGATGTGTGGGGGGATTTATCTTGATATTCAAGGAAATAGCAGGAACCTATAAAGGGCTTCCCAAAAGTGTGTATGTAATTTTTTTTTTGCAAGAATAGTTAACAGTATAGGAAATTTTGTAATGCCTTTTCTTGCCATATTTCTTACTGATAAGCTGGGACTGGGGGGGAAGAGAAAGCGGGATTTTTGGTTATGCTTGCTTCTACAGCGTTTGCTCCCGGGTCGCTGCTTGGCGGAAAGCTGGCCGACCGTATAGGGCGTGTATAGAAACTATATTTCATGGATATTTCTTGGAGACGCTATGACTACGTTTCTTTCACTTACACTAGTAGCTTTTTTTGTAAAGGAAACCATACCAGACAGACAAACAATTGAAGAAAGTTGCCTGGAAATAGATAACAATGAAAGGGCCGAAGATTGTGGACTGTTTATTGCACTTATTAGAAGGCCGACACTGCTGACATTCTCCTTCATTGTTATGATATATTCCTTTGTTTATTCACAGGCCAATTTCAGCCTTCCTATTTATACAGGTCAAATATTTGGGGTGAATGGTCCTAAATTCTTCGGTATGTTAATGAGTATAAATGCGCTGACGGTAGTATTAATGACAGCTATAGTTATCTACAAAACGGCAAAATTAAAGCCTGTTTTCTGTATAAGTTTGGGAGGCATGTTTTATGCCATCGGTTTCGGGATGATATTTTATACAAATCAGCTATACCAATTTATCCTATCAACATTTATATGGACGATAGGAGAAATACTTATAGTTACCAATATAGGGGTTTATATAGCGAACAATACGCCGATCTCTCACAGAGGAAGGTTTAATGCTGTGATTCCTCTTATAACAGGAGCCGGATTTGCTGTAAGTCCCTGGCTTACCGGTAAGTACATACAGCATACCGGTATGAGAGTGGAATCTAATGTTTTTTGTTAAAATTCAACACAAATATTTATCAAATACATGATATTTTCATCTATATTATCAATAATATTTAAGAGAAACACATGTTCCTTTTCTATATTCTTCCGCCCCCCACAATACAACCTGTAGCGTCAGATAAGATACTTAGTATCGAGTATTTTAAATAGCTAAACATTGAAACTAAAAGTTTTGAGAAAAAAGAAGGATTCCCTCCCCTTGGAGTAGTAGGTAGTAGTTGCCAAACACATAACCCAAAACCCAAAAAGAAGGGAATCCCAGGTTATGTTTCAACAACCACTACGCAATTTTCTCTTAGCTTCTCTATTAAATTTCTTCTTGAAAATTTTTCTGGTTGCCTCAAAGTATTTTAAAGTTGATATCGAGCCTCCTACTGAACTCCAGCCTTCGGCTATAAAATTTTGTCCCCATTAAAAGATCCTTTGCCTCTTGTGGAAGAAAAAAGAGTCAAAAAAGATTATAGAAGAATCCTCTCCGAAGCTGAGGCGCAAGGTAAACCTATTTCTTCTGTTAGACGCATTAAACCGTTTAATGTCGATATCGATGAATGCCCCACTTGCGGCGCTTCTACGGCATATTTATACAGTTTCGGTAAGGACCCTGAAGGCTATCAAAAGCTCCAATGCAAGGTTTGTAAACACCAGTGGGCTCCTGAAGGCCCGCTCCGAAAAAGAATTACCCTACTTATCGTTGCCCTTATTGCGGTTATGCTCTCAGTAAAGATAAGTGCAGGAAAAGCTTTACAATCTTTAAGTGCCGTAATGATAACTGCCCTAAATGGGTCAAACACCACTGCAGATACCACTTCAGAACTTTTGATTCTGATCCTGAAAAGTTTGAATGTGCTTCTCCAGGTAATTTACCGGTTAATCTTGCTAAAAGCCGTTTCGGCTCGTTTTTAATTGCTCAGGCTGTTAATCTCTATATCAGCCTCGGTTTGTCTTTAAGGCAGGCTGTTTCTGCTATAAAACAGTTCTGGCAAGTACAGATTTCTTACGAGACTATCCAAACCTGGGTAGTCTCTTTGGCTTCTAAGCTTGCGCCTTTGATTAAACTTATCTCTCTTCCTCTCTCAGGAATTGTTGTTATTGATGAAACTTATGTTAAAGTTAAGGGGCAAATGGCATATTGCCTGTTCCCTATTTTAACTTCTATCATTGGCCAGCCATTTTAATGGAAGTAATGATCTCAGTACCCTGGCCGATAACTAGTATTGTATCTTCTGACTTAACACCAGTGATCTAAGGATTCCAAGCAATAGCCTGATTCATTTCAATCTTTTCCTCCGTAAAATGAGTGACAAGGAAATCACGATTGGCATAGCCAAGCGGACCTCCCTGATGGTGAAGCTTCCATTCATCAGGAAAACCTACTTGCTGATAAGCTTGAATCCCTTTTTTCAATACATGCTTAAAAGGGATTCCCACTCTGGAAGCGTCAATCATGATGCTGTCAATAAATGCCGCTGTCTTGTGCCTGGAATGAAGCTCTTCTAGAATCGAACCTAGATAAACAATTCTTGTTAATGCTACAATGAGTCCCCAACGTCTGGCACAAGTGATAATCCAACCCCGGCCAGCAAAGTAGCACCAAAAGCAGGGCCTCTCAATTCCAATATTCTCTTCCATCCATTAAACCAAGCCGTGCATTTTGTCCAGATAAGCCAATCCCCTTAATTTCAACTAGATGAAATACCCGTTTTTCCAAAATTTGCTTAATGGTTATTTTTACAGCATTCCTCCAATCTTCGGGACGTTGTTCAGCCCAGCCCGGGTCGGGCTTTCGGTGCGACGGGAATTTCCCGGCGGGAGCAGTTACAGTTTGACAGGGAATATTTTTAGGTGATCGGCAGTGAAGAGCCCGGCGGTACTTGCAGGGTCCGTTAGAATGAGCTTTAGCAATGTTTAACTTAACGAACGGAACCGCTTTCGGAAAAATTACCGTGGCCGCTAGTGGCATGAAATGCATTTGTTCTCCCGCAGGCCGCTGTCGGGATCAAAATATTGGCCTCTTGCAGGACGGAGATTACCGCGGTAAGGCTTATCTCACACTTCAGCTTTGCTGCCCGGCCGATTTGAAGAACGTCAAGGGTATCAATGCCGGGAGAACCGCTGAAAATAAGGTTTGGATTCACCCGCCCGGCACTGCCCACCGACCAGCCGAACTGGCCCCAGGTCTTTCCCCCCTCAAACACGCGCAGAATCCTACCGCTGCTGCCGGAAACCAGGTAAACCCTTCCCGCAAAGCGCCAGCCGCTCGGTGAAGCACCGGGTGTGCTTACAAGCAGATCCGGGAGGCCGTCGCCGTCAAGATCGCCCGTGACAGATACGGAAACTCCCGCCTCCTCGCCGGCCTCTGGCCCGCCGAAATGAAAAAGCTCGTTTCCGTCTGCTCCCGAGAAAATATATACCGAGCCTGCTTCCTTTCTCCCGCCGGGCGAACTGCCCGGTGCTCCTGCCAGGATATCGGGAATTCCGTCTCCGTTTATATCACCCGGGGCGGCCAGGGAAAAACCCAGCCCCGCGTTTGGTTCGCTTCCCTTTATAGTATGGATCAGGGACCCGCTGGCGCCGGAGAAGACATAGACGGTCCCCGCCTGGTACAGGCCGTCAGGGGAGGCAAAGGGAGCTCCCACCGCAAAGTCGGGAACGCCGTCCCCGTCCACGTCACCGATGCTTTGCAGACTGTAGCCAAAAGAATCCCCGCCCTTCTGCCCGTTCAGGCGGTAAATCAGGCTTCCCGAAACCCCGGAATATGCGAAGACGCTGCCCGCGTTAACCCTGCCACCCGGGGAAGTTAGGGGGGCACCGACCAGGATATCCGGTACCCCGTCGTCGTCCAGGTCGCCCGCCCAACTGACGGACCAGCCGAACTGTGCCTCCGCCTCGGTGTTGGGGATTTCAAGTAGTAGCGAGCCGTCAAGGCCGGAAAGAACGCGCACATACCCTGCATGGACCGCATTGTTCACCGTCGCACCGGGAGCCCCCGCCAGGATATCGCTCCAGCCGTCTCCGTTCAGGTCAAAATCCGCTGAGTCCACTGCAAAACCAAATTCATCCCCCCGGCCCGAGCCGAAAACTTCAAAAAGCTTGTTTCCGCCGTAGTAAGAGAAAGCTGTTACCTTACCGGCGTTCCGGACGGCCCCCTTACTTGCCGACGGGGAGCCCGTGCAGATTGAAAAGGGGTTGCTGTTGAAGGCAGCGGCAAACCCGAACTGTTCCCCGGGCTCTTCCCCCCTAAGCTGCATAACATTATTTTCCTCGGATATTATTGTGCACCTGCAAAAATTGACGGTCGTTTCGACCAGCAAGGTAAAACCACCTCTGCGGGGAAGGGCTAGAAAGCAAAAAACGGGAAAAATCAGTTCCCGGGTAAAGCACCTGTTTCCCCCGGGGCAGTGTACCGTGAAGACAAAGGTTAGGGCAACCTTCAGGAAAACGCTGTAAAGGTGGGGGGTTGGGGTGGGAAGTATGCTCCTTGTAACAATCCTTTCCGTGCCCGGAAGGAGGGTACAGTTTACACTGCTGCAGTCACGTGCATTAAGAAAAGGGAGTTCGAAGATGAACTCCTTGACAACTTCGCTGTACCGGCTGTCCTTTACCAGGCTGGTTGAAATACAGGAAATTTCCCAGCCGTATTCCGGTTTTTGGCCGTTTTTTTTTTTCCCGGCTTCCGGTGATTTAAAAATGCTCATTTCAAGCAACCCCGTTAATTTAATTATCTAATAATATAAAATACAATGTGCCTAAAGTAGCTATTCGACCCAGGGAACCAGGTTCGGCCCGGGGTCGAGAATTGACAGGTACTGTTCCGCTATACCGTAGGTAGCTTCAGGATCAAGCTTTTTGTACCTGTAATACTTCTTGAGGCGGTCCTCCGGTTTTATCCAGCCGAGGTGTTTTATCCTTAGCTCGACGACCTTACCTTTAAAACTGTTGATATTTACGGGAAAGCGGCCGCAGTGCAGGGGAGTTTCCTTCCACACGTAGTCAAAACCCCGGACGTACCGCACCATAAAGGGGCGGTAATATTTGTGAGCGTTCCAGTACAGATCTTCACGGTAGTGGTTTTCGTCCCACATGTCGTACAGGCGGAAGGAATAATGGTAAACATCCGGCTGCCGTGCCAGTGATCTTAATATATCGGGCGCTTTTTCCTCAAAGATCTCGTCGGCGTCCAGAATCAGGATCCAGTCGGGGTCTGTTCCGACAGCCAGCTCCCAGAGCTGTTTTCTGAGTACAACTTCATTGTCAAAAGACGGTTTCCTGTTGGATACCAGGGTCAGGGGAACGTTCTTCAGTACTTCCCGGCAGACTTCCACCGTATTGTCCTCGCTCGCGTCGTCGAGAATGACGGCCCGGTCGATGTACCGGGAGGCATGCCTGAGTACACGCTCCAAGTACCTGCCGGCCTCATTTCTGACCAGCATGGCCAGGGTAATGCTGTTCCCTTTGATTCCTTTACCCGGCGGCTTATCTCCCGGGCTGCGGGGGACGGGTTTCCTGCCGGCACTTGCGGGAAGGATTTTTTCCTTGTATGCTTTGAGCCCTTCGAGTTCCGATTCCCGGTAGATGTGAAAGGGCGGGTAGTGGGTGTCCGCATAGAGTTCTAGCCCCAGTGCCGCCGCTCGGATGCAGAAGTGCCGGTCTTCGCCGCTAAAACTCAGGTTGTAGATTTCACCGAATGATACCCCCAGGGAAAGCGCCTTCCTGCTGATCAGGGTGCAGGCCCCCAGGCCGCCCACTTTATAGGTGCCCGGCCGGGAAAGCATCTGCAGGAATTCTTTTGTTCTCTTTTCCTCTTCCTCTTCGCTCAAGACCTCCCCCCTGGCGGCACGGTACAGGCGGTACTGGTCAGCAACCCACACCTGTGGAAGCGGTATCAGTGCAGGTGTCCACCTGGTCCAGTAGACTTCCGAGACGATATCCTTCCCCAGTGAGACCAGGTGGGTGATTGTCCTGGGGTGGAGGTAGAGGTCCGAATCAACCAGGAAAAGGTAATCATAACCCTCTTCAAGTGCCATTCTGATAAACCTGTCTTTAAATGCGGCCACCTTCCAGATCAGTTCCTCCCGCCAGTGGTGTGTTGTCTCGTCACAGAGATAGGAATCCTCTGGTCCGGCCCGAAAGACGCGGGTATTGTCCCTGCCGCGGGAAAAGGCATCAAGCAGGTCATGCTCGTTATTGTCGTCTATGAAGGCAAAGTCCAATTTTAATCCGGTAGAATCCAGCTTTTCTAGGGATTCCAGGAACTGTTCCAGAATTGCCTTTTTTTGCCGGACCGGGCTTGCTACGAGGACCCGTTTTTTTCCGGACATTTACCCATCACCTGCCCGTCGAAGGTATTGAAGCAAAAATCGCCCAGGGAATACTGCGGGCAAAACTCCGCAGCCAGTAGGAGCAGTAAATCCCTTACCAGGAACTTCAACCGGTTCCCGGCGGGGAAAAAACCGCAGTCAAATCCCTTTTCTGCCATTACAGCATATGTGCGGATTTCCCGGGCAGTTATAGAAAGGTAGTTAAAGGATGAAGGCCTTGCGGTTAAAGGTGCAAGCCGGGGCAACATATCGCAAAACTCCGCACTCAGCTGGGCGGGACCGGGGCCGTCGATTGCGCGGGAAGCTGCATCATACAGGGATAACAGCAGGACCATCGCAGCCAGGGATATTTCACCGGCCTCCCGCAGTTTTTCCAAGATTAATTTTTTCTTCCGGGGAGCGGCAAAGCGACTGATTTTGTCAATCCCGGCAGCGGACCGGCTCCTTTGAAGCAGTCCGATAATCCGGGTCAGGGGGAGGATGTTTCCGGGGGAGCGGCTGAGGGCCTCCAGGTAGGCATCCTCCGCCCGGGTGAAATCACCTGACAGGTTACGTGCGTCTCCCAAGATGCAGAGGATTGAATGGCCCGGCAGGATCCTGCTGCCTCCGAGCCGCAGGGCTTTTTCCAGATCCCCTGTCGCCTGCCGATATTTTCCTCCGGCGAGATACGCCATACCCCGGATTAAAAAGAGGTCCGGGTGTTCGGGAAACATTTTCAGGGACCTGCCGGTGAATTCAATCAGTCTGACAGTCCTGCCCTCTTTGAGCAAACCCAGTGCCGTATTGAAAATGACATCCTCGAAGTAGCCCTCGGAACCTTTCATCCTGCCCAGCGCTTCTTCCAGGCAGGCAAGCCCCGCGGCGGTTTTCCCCTTCTGATAGTATTCCAGCGCCAGGCAGTACAGGAGGAAGGGGTCGCCCGGTTTTTTTTCCAGTTCCCTCTTTATAATTGCGGTGTTGCGGCCGAATCTGTCTTTTTTGGAGGCATGTTCCTTCAGGTAACCGTAGTGGTGGATTTCCAGGGGCGCCACGGCAAGGCCCCCGCCGCCGTTGGCTCTAAGAATTGACGGTGCCACCTGCTCGTGGATGGCCCCTTCAAACCTGTATTGTGGCCTATTTTTAAACAACCTGACAACCCGGTCCCGGGCCACCTCGTTGCCCGCTCCCAGGTAGTTGTTGACATGCAGGAAATAGCCCTCGACACCGGGGGCGGAAAGCAGCTCTCCGAATTCTTCGACGCTCACGGGGGCCAGAACTTCATCGGCATCCAGGACGAGGATCCAGTCGGAGCCAGCCCGTTCGAGGGCAAAATTTCTGGCGGCCGCAAAGTCTCCCGTCCAGGAAAAATTGAACACCCTGGCCCCGGCAGCAAGGGCCGCCCCCGCCGTTTCGTCCCGGGAGCCCGTATCCACCACTATGATTTCATCCACCAGGTGCTTTGCACTGTTGAGGCAGGATAGAATGAACTCCTCCTCGTCTTTTGCTATTAGGCACAAGCTAACGCGCATTTTTCCCTTCATGGTAGCTCCCCGCCGCTTCCGAACCTGCTGTCCAAAAGGTTTTTTATGCTGCAGGATTTGCCACGGTAGTAATCAATAAGGGACAGGCAGTCCCCGGCGGAATTATTCGTGATTATTTCTTCCAGACCGCTGAAGAGCCTACGGAAGCGGGTGCTTTCCGGTTCCCGTTCCGCACCCGGCAGATAACGGCTGCAGCAGTCCAGGATTTCCCGAGCGGCTTTTCCGAGTTCCATTCCTCTTACTCTTTGGGGGCAGTTGACCGGCCCGCCCCTTTCCACCAGACGGGTCAGTTTCAGCAGGACCACGGCATGGGGGGCGGTGGTATGATTTTTCCACAATTCCAGGGCAGCCGCCCTGGCTTCCGGGAAGCGTCCCAGGAGAAGGAGGGCCACCGCCCGGTGAATTTGCAACCGGGGGGAAAGGCCGCTTTCTTCCGGTATACGGTTCAAATAATCCAGCCCCTGTCGCGGGTTACCCGAGTAGATGCTGTACTTTCCCAGGTAAAAACAGAATTCTTCCGCCCCTTCCCGGGGCGCTTCACAGTCTTTCAAGCACCGGAGGGCTAGATCCGGGTAGCCCGAGGTAAAAAAGAGTCCAGCGGCGGCCAGGGCCATGGCAGGCCTACCCGGGTATCCCTTTCCTTCCAAGTATTCCAGGGTGCCCTGCGGACCGTATTTTTTGAGTGCCGCCAGGAAGAGGTTGTAGAGGGGGTAAATATATTCGGGATTTACCTCCAGAGCCTGCTCGTAGTAATTCATTGCAGCCTCCGGCCGGCCGAGCATCTCGTAACAGTAGCCGAGGTGGTAGCAGGCCAGGAAGCTTCCCGCCCCGTTCATGTGGCTGTACAGTGGCGGTGGTGTTCCGCATTTGAGTGCCCGGTTGAACCACTTTACGGCCAGCAGGTATTCCTTTTTTTCTTCAAAGAGGATACCGCCCAGGTAATAAATGTCGGTATATTCGGGATAGTTCCGGTCCGCCTCCAGGCAGAGACAAATTGCCTCATCCAGCCTTCCCAGTTCTTTCAAGCAGATGAGCAAATAACGCAGGGCAGGGCCTTTAAAGAGCAGGTTGCGGTCCGTCAGGCCTCGGTAGGCCTGCCTGAAGAACGGGAGGGCCTTGTCAGCCTTGCCCAGCATAAACCACTCTATCCCGAGATAATACTGCAGGAAATGATTTTGCGGGTCTTCGGAGTATGCTTTTTTCAGTAACACGAGATTACGGCTCCTTTTGCGGTTGCGTTCCCTGGGGGAAAGCATTCTATGATTGATGACGGGTCCTTCGGCAACTGCTACAGTTCCGCTTTCCGGAACGGTAACCTGCTCGTGGATTTTTCCCTGGAACCTGTAGCGCCCGTTATTTTTAAAAAGCCGGAGCACATGGAAACGGTTGTACCGACCGGCAGTATCGGCGGTGGAATTATTGAGCGGTAGGAGGTAGACTTCCGTGCCGCTGTCGCGGGCTACGAGCTCTTTCAGGCTGCCAGTCCCCGGTATCAGTTCCTCATCGGCATCCAGGCAGAGGATCCATTCACCGCGTGCCTTTTCAATGGCAAAATTGCGCGCCGCACTGAAATCCTCGTTCCAGGGAAAGTGATAGATCCTGTCCGTATACTCCCGCGCAATTTCGGGAGTAGCGTCCGTTGAACCCGTGTCCACGATGACAATTTCATCTACCTGCCCGCAGGCGCTTTTCAAACAGTTCCTCAGATTTCCGGCCTCATTCTTCACGATCATTGCTAGAGTAATGGTATTTTCCGTCATGTAGCCCGGTCCTCCCCCGCCAGCTTGCTGAAAATATCGATATCGGGATATCTCCGGACAGCCTCCTGCAGGATTTTGCCGCGCCTGTCGTCGTACAACTGTATCAACCTGATATAGTACCGCGGCTCATCCTGACTGAGCTCCAGGGCCTTGCGGTAATGTCTTTCGGCCTCGTCAAAGCTGTCCTTTTCCCGGTAAATTTCCGCCAGGAGGTAATGCGCCTCCGCGTTCCTGTTCGCGGCCAGGTGTTCCTTGAGGATGGTTTCTGCCCTTTCCCGGAAACCGTATTCATAAAAGAGTTGTGCGAGTTTCAGCCTGTATTTGGCCAGGGTTTCCGGGTTGACGGCACTCAGGAGCCTTTCCGCCCTGCCCGCCTCATTCATGTCAAGCAGCCTCTTTATAATGTCCAGCAGGAGGACTATTCCGTCCTTCCCGAGGACTGTTTCCGGTATGTGTTGATTCTTGCCGTCAAGTGTATCTAGCAGGAGGCCCAGGACCCTTTCAGTGTCTTCTGCAAGGCCCATGGCACACAACTCCGCTGAAATAACCCGTACCTTCCTTTTCTTATCGTGGATCCAGAAGCAGAATAGTTGGTTAAATTTGGCCAGAGGGTAAAGGCTGCTGTCTCTCGGGAAGTTGCCAATGATTCTCAGGGCTTCCAGGTACCGCCGCTGCTGGGTCAGGCATATGACCTTCCAGAGTTCGATTTCAGGGGGAACGGGTCCGTCTGCCGTGCCCTTTTCAAGATATTCAAGGGCCGGTCCATAGGCTCCCTGGCGGAAAAATATTTGCCCAATCATCAGGTTTGCCCTGGGGGTGCAGAATTCAAAGGCCTTTTCCAGGCATTCCACGGTGTATTTGGGGTTTTCACGGGGATTGAGGATGCGGACCATACTCTCCAGGGCAGGTGTGAATTCCGGGTTGTCGCGGAGGCTCGCCATATAGTACTCGAGGGCTTTGTCCTGGTCTAAAAATGTCTCCGCAATCCGGCCCAGGTGAAAGTACGACCTGAACCCGCGCACACCGGCAAAGGAGGCATACCTAGCGGGTTGCTGCGGCATTGAAACTGCCCTCTGAAAGCACCTGCTTGCTTCGGCGTACCGTTTCAGTCCCAGGTCTATGAGCCCCAAGTAGTAGTACAAGTCCGCGTAGTCGGGAAACAACCGCAAACCGAGCCTGGCGGCATGGAACGCCCTGTCCGGCTGCCCGGCGTAATGGTGGGCCATCACAATATAGCGCAGCAGTTTGGGAAGGTAGATTGTATTTGGGTCTATGCCGTTTGCAGCCCGCGTCAGTTCTTCGGCTGCCTCCGCGTACCTTTCCGCGCGGAAAAGCTCTACCCCGTAATGATATCTCAACAGGCGGTTATCCGGGTCCTGCCCGAGTTCTTTTTGAATTAATTTTAGATTCCTTTCTTTTTTCTGTTTTTCGGCAATCTGCACGTCCAGGTAGCCGTAGTGAATTATCACCATGTTCTCGGCCACCCGGTAGGAGGCATTGCTGTTTTTTTCCAGAATGACATTGGCAATTTGCTCGTGAATGGCCCCGCGGAACCTGTATTCCCGCCTGTTCCTGAAGAGGCGGAAGACTAAATCCGGGCAGGTTTCGGTCCAGCCTTCGCTGCCGATATAATTTATTATCTTAACGAAATAGCCCTCCACGGTTTCTTCCGCCACAAGTTTTTTCAGCACCTCCCTGCTTTCACCGGCCAGTTCCTCGTCGGCGTCCAGGAAGAGAATCCAATCACCCTTGGCCTGCTCCAGCGAAAAGTTACGGGCGTCGCTGAAATTTTCATTCCAGAGAAACCGGTAAACTCGCGCACCGGCTTCACGTGCAATTTGGCAGGTTTCATCGGTGGACCCGGTGTCGACGACGATTATTTCATCTACGGCACCGGCCACGCTTTCCAGACACCTGCGGATATTTTGCGCCTCGTTCCTGACTATCATACACAAACTGACTGTGGTACCCATGAGAATACCGTACTCCTTGCTATTACATGATTTGTTTTACCTACTATTAATATATGAATTTTTAAGGCAAAAGTTAAAAAAAAAAGATTCTGCTGTAAAAAGTCCATTTTTCAATAAAATCACTCTATATCTTGTGATAATATGCAACCACAACCACAAACATACAGACTCAATTTCTTCTAAAAGATGTTTCTACACCAAAATCAAAAAAATAATTAAAAAAACAGAACTTTCCATCAAGATGGAAAATATAATATACCAAACAAAGGAAAGAAGGTGGGAGATATATGCCCAACTTCAAGATTTTTCAGGACGTACCCGACCAGGCGAAGGTAAAGATATACGGCAGCAATGACGTGGCTTTCAACACCGACTCATCGGGTAACCTGACCATCACCAGCACGGGACTGGCAATCACCGCCCCGGCCAATGGTCTGATGGTCACGGCACCCGCCGAAGGGCTGTCCATCACCAGCACGGGGCTGGCAATCACTGCACCGGCCAACGGTCTGACGGTCACGGCACCCGCTGAGGGGCTATCCATCACACCGCCTGCTAATGGAATTCTCATCACTTCCACGGGCCTGGCCATCACCAGCACGGGCCTTGCAGTTGCCGTGGGGACTACGGACGTATCCGCGACCAGGGTCAGCATCACCGATACGGCAGGCACTCCCGATGAAACTTACAATGTTTTGGACCTGAGGACATGGTCCTTCGGCGTGGTGAACAATTCCCTCGATGCAAATGCTCAGGCGCTGGTTACCCTCCAGATCAGTCCCGACGCGACAAACTGGCAGAACGAGGTAGGCCCGGTAACCATCGACCAGAACTCCATGGAAACCTTTGTATCTTCGATATTCCTGAAGTACGCCAGGCTTTATTACAGTGCTGTCAATTCTGCCAGCGCAGTGACCCTGAATATCTTCTTCCAGGGCCAGACCTAAAAAAAGGGGGACCACTGTGTCCCCCGGTTACACTACATAGTTCCCCCTGAAAAAGTCCCGCCTCCATACCTGTATGGGCTCTTTTGCCCCTGGGCCAGAACAAAGGGTTCTTCTTAGATCGAAGTATCACGTTTTCTTTTCTAAGCTTTGCGATTCGCTCTCCGGATCATTATCTGTATTAAGAAGGTTCTTTGTCCAATAATTTAGAGTACTTTTTGAAATACCGTATTTTCTACAAACAGCGGCTTTTATGTTGAAGAGCTTTCAGCCTCAGCCAAAATGGCAAGCTTTTCTTCAATCGTGAAGTTTTTAGTTGCTGCCATTTTAAACCAGCCTCCCTCAAGAGTGATTTTATCATGTTGTACTTTTTAGGCCAATTCTCTTGAGGGGCCAGCAAGAACGCAACAACTGTCCTTTCGATAAGTAATTTTACTAATTATTGTTTTGGAACATCATTTTCTTTTCCTTTAATTCTCGTTAACTCCATTGCCTTTACATGTTTTCCACATCATAAAAACCCACTTTTTACCAGGTAATCTAGACCAAAAAGTCGTAAGTCTACTGGGATACTCGATTATTCTCCCTATCTACTATAAATGCTTCAATATATTTAGGTTTAGTCTGCCTCCCAAAATTCTTTCGGGATACCTGCCGCCCTCATACGCCGTTATAAAACTATCGTCTGGTAACAAATGCATAACTTTATAAAACGAATACTATTATTGGTCTACTACCACATAATACCTAACGTGGAACGTGAAGCTAAACTTCGTTTCGAGATGAAGTTCTCCAGAAAAAAATAAGGACAGGTTATTATTCCTGTCCGTGTCATGCGGTTTCGTGACCAAACGGTGACCAAAGCCCATTTTCAGTCAATTCCGTCATCGTGCCAGGCCACCGAAACCCTTGATATACAAGGCTTTTCCTGGAGCTGATGGGGAGATTCGAACCCGCGACCTGCGCATTACGAGTTCTGGATTGTATATTTTACCTGGTATTTTCTAATACCGCCAATTCCTTAAAGTCTTATAAAATAAGGCTTTCCGGTCAGGACAACTTTTTTACTTTTCCTCCCAATGCTATCATTTCCGCACAGTCCGTGACCAAATGTGACCAAAACTGTGACCCAAGAAAAATTCATTCTTTAACAGTTTTATACTACCTTTCTTTCTGGTGGTTTATCCTTCCTACAGGTAAATGTTCCCCGCTTAAAAGCCTCAAATAGTGACAAGTAAACATGTCACCATGGTTACACAGATACAAGTCAATATGCCACCAAGTAAATATATCACCATGTCATAATACTGCTATATCACCAAAGCAACATGGTGATAAATCAGGATGTCACTATATTGATAAATCAGCAAATCCAAATGCTCCCATTCTTCCTCACGCCGCTCAATTGTCAAAAAAATCAGCGGCGTGAGATTTTTTTAAAAGCCACACTGCTGTGTATACTGTAGGTATTATTTTTACGCCGCTTGTTTTAGGCGGCGCAAGCTTGAAATCGGTCTAATTTTTCTAGCGTTCATGGTGAGATAGAAGTATGTTAATATGGTGATATGTTTCTTTGTAAACATGTTACCTTATCATCAAGCCAATATATCACCATAAAAACATGCTTCCTTGTAACCATGTCACCATGACATCGTGCCAATCAGCTTCTATACCTGCATTATCTTCTCTATCCCCTATCATCGCACCATCTGTTTCAATAAACAACCTTTATTTAAGTTTAATTTAAGTTTAAATTGATAATATAGATTTTTTAAGGTAAAATTAAGTTATAACAAGCGTCTTAAAAAGACGCTTGTTAGGGTGGGGCTAGGGATGGCCCTGGCAGTTAGGCAGTCGTGATGGAGTGAGTAGCATTAAGCTGTTCACTCTATTTTTTATAAAAAGTTTTATCTCTCAAGGTTTTGCAAAACACATATTTTTAAGGAAAAAGCAAATTTTGTATTTTCTCTAAAAATTGGTGAGTTTACTTATTAATAAACTTTGGTCTTTTTATAGGTAAAGAACTTATATCTAAAAAATTTTTAAATGATAAATTAGGATATAATTTTGTTTTGTTCTCTAAAATACGAAAAATAGGTCTACCATTTTTTCGGCTAATTAAATAACACAATGCTTCAAATTCTTCAATATCAAGATGGAAATATTCTTTGATAGGAATTTTGAAAATTTTTTCAATTTTTTCTTTAATTTTAATTTCAAAGGGTCTCCCTATAAATCTTATAACGCATCTTCAACACCCTGTGCTTAAAAAATTTAATAGTTAATATTTGTAAGTTCTAGGTTTTTCCTTTGATATTAAGATAAATATCAGGTTCAAACCCGGCAAGTTTCAGCAGCCTGACAGGCACCTTCTGATTGGCCGGAAACTCCCTTCTGTAAGGATCTGGAGTAGTTACAACCTTCATGTTTTGAAGCTTCTGCAGTATCTTTTTCCCTGTAGGCCTGA
>ENA-OSAI01000118-OSAI01000118.1-marine-sediment-metagenome-genome-assembly--contig:-NODE-118-length-47712-cov-40.411377_pt1 | contig 47712 bp, 40 predicted proteins | sample MGYA00237871_ERZ529316 | MGnify/ENA primary metagenome ERZ529316 (study PRJEB26369, sample SAMN03142814) | marine sediment metagenome | biome: marine; feature: borehole; material: sediment...
CCACCGCCCCCACCACCGCCCCCAACAGAAGATCGCGGCCCAGGCCCCACCACCAGGGCCCGGGCCGCTCCCCCCTCACCCTCCTTGGGTACACCGCTCCTTCCTCAGGAGCTCCTCCCAGTGGCGGTCCACCGCCGCCTGCAGCTCAGCGATCAGCTTCTTTCCTTCCTCGGACTTAAACAGGTGCCGGAACCGCCCCTGGGGCTTGAGCCACTCCTCGATGGGCAGCTTCTCCTTGGGCTTGTAGTTGACCTTGTAGACGCCCTCCGCCACCTCGTACAGGGGCCAATAGCAGGTGTCCACCGCCAGCTTCGCCATGGGGATGGCGGAATCCCGCCGGGTGCGCCAGCCCAAGGGGCAGGTGGAGAGCACGTTGATCAGCTTGGGCCCCTCATAGGACATGGCCCGCTCCACCTTGTTGGCAAGGTCGATGAGGTTCGACACCGAGGCCTGGGCCACATAGGGCACCCTGTGGGCGACTACGATCTCGGTGAGGTCCTTCCTGTCCTGGGGCTTTCCGGGGATGGCCTTCCCCGCCGGGGAGGTGGTGGCAGAGGCACACTTGGGGGTGGCACTGGAGCGCTGCACCCCGGTGTTCATGTAGGCCTCGTTGTTGAGCACGATGTACAGGAAGTCGTGCCCCCGCTCCAGGGCCCCGGACAGGGCCTGCAGGCCGATGTCGTAGGTTCCCCCGTCCCCGGCGAACACCACGAACCTGATCCTGCGGTCCAGCTTCCCCTTGCGCATCAGGGCCCGGTAGGCAGCCTCCACCCCGGAGATGGTGGCGGCGGCGTTCTCGAAGGCACAGTGGACCCAGGGCACGTTCCAGGCCGAGGTGGGGAACCGGGAGGTGGACACCTCCAAACAGCCGGTGGGGCTGGCCACCACCACCGGCTCCTCAATGGCGTTGAGCACCGTCCGCACGATCATGGGCTCGGCACAGCCGGCGCACAGAGAATGCCCGCTGGTGAACCTGAGCCGGACTTCTTCCCGCTGGGCAAGAACCTTTATGTTCGGCATCCCTTCCTCCTCACTCCCGCAGGCCCAGATAGCGGAGCTCCCCGGGCCGGGCCGTCTTCAGCTCCTCGAAGACCTGCCGGATGTGCTCCACGGTGGTGTCCCGGCCACCCAGGCCGTAGATGTAGTTCACCAGCTCCGGTCGCTTGTCCCGGTGAACCAGGGCAGCGGCGATGTCCAGGTACAGGGCCCCCATGTTCCCGAAGGAGAGCGACCGGTCCAGCACCGCCACCTTCGACACGTGGGCCAGGGCCTCGGCGAACTCCTCCCCGGGGAAGGGACGCCACAGCCATACCTTGAGGAGCCCCACCTTCTCGCCCCGCCCCCGCAGCTCGTCCACCACCACCTTGGCGGTGCCGGCGGTGGAGCCCATGATCACCACAGCCCTCTCCGCGTCCTCCAGCCTGTAGGCCTCGAAGAAGCCCGCGTAGGGGCGGCCGGATAGCCGGCGGTATTCCTCCTGCACCTTGAGGAAAACCTCCGGCACCGCCTCCATCCCGGCCTGCTGGGCCCGCTTGAGCTCGAAGTAGTAATCTGGCATGGCGAACGGCCCCCAGGTGGCGGGGTTGTCCACGTCCAGCAGGGGATAGACGGGCTTGAACTCGCCCACGAACCCCTTCACCTGCTCGTCCGACAGGGGCTCCACCACCTGCACCGAGTGGGTGAGGGTGAACCCATCCAGGTTGACGATGACGGGCAGGCGCACCCGCTCGTGTTCGGCGATCCTCTGGGCCATGATCATCCAGTCGTAGGCCTCTTGGGCGGACTCGGCGAAGATCTGTACTGCGCCCGCGTCCCGGGCCAAATACGCGTCCGAATGGTCACAGTGGATGTTGATCGGGGCAGATAGGGCCCGGTTGGCCAGGGCCATGACGATGGGCAGCCTCATCCCGGCGGCGATGTACAGGACCTCCACCAGCAGGGCCAGCCCTTGGGAGGCGGTGGCGGTCATTACCCGCGCCCCGGCCGCCGCCGCCCCCACACAGGCGGACATGGCCGAGTGCTCGCTCTCCACCGGCACCAGCTCCGTCTTCACCACCCCGTCGTGCACGTACTGGGCGTAGTACTCGGCGATCTCCGATTGGGGGGTGATGGGGTAGACGGCCACCACGTCCGGTTCGATCTGCCGCATCGCCTCGGCCACTGCCTTGTGGCCGGTCATGGTTTTCTTCATCCCTCCCCCCTTTCCGGCACCATCTCGATGGCATCCACCGGGCAAACCCCGGCACACACTCCACAGCCCTTGCAGTGCTCGTAATCGACCCCCGTCACCTTGCCGTCCTTGATGAGGATGGAGCTATCCGGGCAGTGGAGCCAGCACTGCAGGCACTGGATGCACTTTTCCGAGTCCCAGATAGGGCGTTCGGCCCGCCAGGAGCCGGTCTTATTGGCCTCGGGGGTGGCACCGCCCGGCACCACCCCCCCGATCGTAAGTTCTTTCCAGGTCTTAAGCTGAGGCATTTTCCCTCGCTCCTTTCGCCGCCTCGTACCCGGCCCGGAAGGCCTGCAGGTTCTTCTCGACCACCTGCGGGGGCAAGCGCTTGGCAAGAGTCCCCTTGAGCTCCTCCTCGGCCAGCTGGGGATCAGTCCCCAAAACGGCCACCACCGCGCCCAACATGGGCACGTTGGGGAAGCCGGTCCCAGCCTCTTTGGCGATCTTGTCGGCGTCCAGGCAGATGATCTCCCCCGAGTAGCCGGTGAGCTTCCTCACCTCGTCGACGGAGCGCTTGGTGTTAACCAGCAGTGTCCCCTCCGGGCTCAGGCCCTCGGTGGGGTTCTCCGAGTCCAGCAGGGTCTCGTCGATGACCACCGAGATGTGGGGATGGTAGACGCCGGAGTGGATGAGGATTTCCTCGTCGGAGATGCGGTTGTAGGCGCGGACCGGGGCCCCGGACCGCTCCGGCCCGTATTCCGGGAAGGATTGCACGTGCTTGCCCTCGCGGAGGTTTATCTGGGCCAGGATCTGGGAGACGGTCTTGGCCCCTTGCCCTCCGCGACCGTGCCAGCGGATTTCCTTCATATCACCCTCCTTGCGAAAATTCCGGGCATTATAGGCAGGGGGGGAGGGGGAACTCAAACCCGGGGGCTTGTGGGGCCACCCGCACGGTGGGGTTTTTGTGTTGCCCAAGCCCACCGGTATAATTCCGCTGGTTCTCCAGGGACTGGTAGGCCGGGTGATCACCAGCCCAGCTCCAGCGGGAGTAGAGCTGAATTTAAGGAGCGTGATGGGATGAAAGTCTTCCTTCAAGTGCTGTTCTTCCTGGATGCCCTGGCCTTGATGGGGCTGGTGCTCCTGCAGATGTCCGAGCACGCCACCTTGGGAGGGGCGTTCGGTTCCGGGATGTCAGCCACCGTGTTCGGCCGGGACGTGAAAAAGGACCCCAAGAAGATCGCCACCGCGGTGTTGGGCACCCTGTTCATGGTGCTGGGGTTGACCCTGGCTGTCTGGTGAGCGGACCATGCCCCTGATTGAACTGGAAGGGCTGCGCACTTATTTCTACACCGAGGATGGTGTGGTCAAGGCGGTGGACGGGGTTTCGTTCGCCATAGAGCCCGAGCGTACGTTGGGGGTGGTGGGGGAATCCGGCTGTGGCAAGTCCGTGACCGCGCTGTCCATCATGGGCTTGGTGCCCATGCCCCCGGGGAAGATCACCGGGGGACACATCATCCTGCACCGCAACGGCACCAGCGTGGACCTCACCCAGCTCAATCCCAAGGGCCGGGAGTACCGATCCATCCGGGGCAAGGAAATCGCCATGATCTTCCAGGAGCCCATGACATCCCTGAACCCGGTGTTCACCGTGGGCTACCAGATCATGGAAGCCATCATGCTCCACCAGCGGGTGTCCAAGAAGGAGGCCCGCAAGAAGGCCATCGAGATGCTGAGGCAGGTGGGGATCCCCTTGCCCGAGCAGCGGGTGGATGAGTACCCCCATCAACTCTCGGGGGGCATGCGCCAGCGAGCCATGATCGCCATGGCCCTCTCTTGCAACCCCTCCCTGCTGATCGCCGACGAGCCCACCACCGCCTTGGACGTGACCATCCAAGCACAGGTTCTCGATCTGATGCGGGAACTACAGCGCACATTCCACACCGCCATCATGCTCATCACCCACGACCTGGGGGTGGTGGCGGAGATGTGCGAGGAAGTGGTGGTCATGTACTTGGGCAAGGTGGTGGAACACGCGCCGGTGCGGCCGCTGTTCCACGAGCCCAAACACCCTTATACGCAGGGGCTGCTCCAGTCCATCCCCTCCCTGGCCTCCAAACGAGAGCGGCTGGAGCCCATCAAGGGGGTGGTGCCGGACCCGCTGGAGGCCCCTCCGGGCTGTCCCTTCAACCCCCGCTGCCCCCACACCAAAGACATTTGTACCCGGGAGATGCCCGAACTGAAACAGGTGGGCGAGGGCCACCAGGTGGCCTGCTGGTTATATTGAAAGAGGTGGGGATATCGTGAGCACTCAACTTACCTTGGAAGCCGGGACCTTGCTCCGGGTATCGGGACTCAAGAAGTACTTCCCGGTGCGGCGGGGAGTGTTCCGCCGGGTAGTGGGGTGGGTCAAGGCAGTGGACGACATCGACATGTACATCCCGGAAGGGGAAACCCTGGGGTTGGTGGGGGAATCCGGCTGTGGCAAGACCACCACCGGACGGGCCATCCTGCGCCTGATTGAGCCCACTGCCGGGGAGGTGCTGTTCCGGTCGCGACAGCTGGAGCGGGTGGTGGACATCGTCCGGCTGCCCAAAGGGGAGCTGAAGCTGCTTAGGCGGGAAATGCAGATCATCTTCCAGGACCCTTACTCCTCCCTGAACCCCCGCATGACGGTGGGGGACATCGTGGGGGAACCCCTGGTGGTCCACCGGGTGGCCAGGGGTAAGGAGAAGGAGAAGCGGGTCCAGTCCCTGCTGGAGGCGGTGGGGCTGAAACCGGAGCACATGCGCCGCTACCCCCACGAGTTCTCCGGGGGCCAGCGCCAGAGGATCGGCATCGCCCGCGCCCTGGCCCTGGACCCCCAGCTCATCGTGTGCGATGAGCCGGTGTCGGCCCTGGACGTGTCCATCCAGGCCCAGGTGCTGAACCTGCTCGAAGACCTCCAACAGGAGTTCCACCTCACTTACCTGTTCATCGCCCACGACCTGTCGGTGGTGAAGCACATCTCCGATCGGGTGGCAGTGATGTACCTGGGGAAGATCGTGGAGTTGGCGGAGACCGAGGAGCTATTCACCCGTCCCTACCATCCCTACACCGAGGCACTGCTGTCGGCGGTGCCGGTGCCCGACCCGGACTACGAGGCAGAGCGGATCATCCTCCAGGGGGATGTGCCCAGCCCGGTGAACCCCCCCTCGGGTTGCTACTTCCACCCCCGGTGCCCCTACGCGATAGAACTCTGCTCCCAGGAGGCCCCTCCGTTCAGGGAGCACTCCCGGGAGCACTTCGTGGCCTGCCACCGGGCGGCCGAGCTCTCCCTGCGGGGCGTGAAGATGCAGTGACCCCGGGGAGTTTCCCCCGAACACGGCCCCGAGGTCCGGCCGGCAGGGAAGTCCCGGCAAAGGTTCTCATCGGCACAAAAAATCCCGACAAACAGGCTGAGATAGTGAGCATTTTGGGGACAATCCCAGGACTCACCTTCCTCACCTCTCGGGAGGTCCCCTTCCCGGAGGTAGAGGAGACTGGCTCCACGCTGGAGGAAAACGCCCGCCTCAAGGCCCTGTCCATTGCCAGAGCCACTGGGTTGCCCACCCTGGCCGAAGACTCCGGCCTGGAGGTGGTGGCGTTGGGGGGCGCCCCCGGGGTGCGCTCAGCCCGGTTCGCCGGCGAGGGGAAGGATTACCGGGAGAACAACCGGAAGTTGCTGGCGCTGCTGGCAGGGGTGGAAGATCGTCGCGCCCGCTTCCGCACCGTGGCTGCGTTGGCTTTGCCGGACGGGCGGGTGTGGCTCGCAGAGGGGGTTTTGTGCGGGGAGATCGCCACTGCCCCCCGGGGGAGCCACGGGTTCGGCTACGACCCCCTGTTCGTCCCCCAGGGTGGGGACCGGACCCTGGCCGAGCTTTCCCAACTCGAGAAGAACCGCATTTCCCACCGCCGCCGGGCGTTGGAGGGACTCCGACCGTTGCTGGTGGCCCTGGCCCGGGGGGAGCCCCCCTTCGAGGAGGCCGGAGCCTGATGGGGGTGGCGGCGCGCAAAGCCAAAAAAGAAACGCCCGAGGGGAATGGACTACTTGTCGGGCCTTCTCGCCACTCACCTAGCCTGCACGGAAGGAAGAGTGGCTAGCCCAGGACCTTCTGTTTGCTTCAGCTCCGGAGGTCTCGAAATCGGGTCTGCACTGCCAGGGCCCGCTCCACGGCGTCGGGGGGGATCAGGCCTTCCTCCACCAAAATCTCCCCGAACAGCTTCTTGTCCTTGGCTTCCTTTTGCTTGGCCAGAGCCCGCTCTACTTCCTTGGGCCCGAGAAACCCCATGTCGACCAGAATTTCCCCCAGCCGCTTGCCCCGCTCGAAGTGCTCCTCCAGGATGGACAGGACGACTGCCGAACGGGATTTACGCTCCCGCCGGGCCACCTGATCCACTAGGTCGATGAGGTACTTATCATCCTCGCTGAAGTAGATAGTTGTTTGCACCGCTTCCCCCCCCTTCACTGGTGTTAACACCGTAAACCTATCCGATGGGTCCGGAGTTGTCAACTTCACCCTCAGGCGAGGAGTGGGGCAAAAAAGGGGAAGCAGCTTCTTTTTGGGTCTGGTACGCAGATCAGCGCTCCTCGGTGCGGTCAATCCCTCCGCGAGCTAACCGCCCGTGCGGGCGGGCACCGTCTTACCACGGGGTCCCTGGCTCGGGGTGGCCGGGGGTAGAATTGGGCATGGCTTATTTGTACCTGGAGATAGACGGGAAGGTATACACGGTGGAGCGGGAGGGGAAACTCACCCTGCCCCGGGAGGGGGACCCCCTCCCCTTCCCCTACCGGCGCTTGTGGCGGCTCCCTTGGGGCGAAGAGGGGGTTGTGTTCGCCCTCCCCCAACTTCCATCCCACCCCCATCACTGGCTTTCCAAGGACGAGGTGCCCACCCATCCCCAGGCCTCACCCCTGCTGCGGGAGGCCGTGTACCGCAGTCTGCCTCGGGTGGTGGCCGAGGGGATCATCCGGCAGGGGCGGGAAGTACTATTGGTCAAAGCCTCCCGTGGGTTGACGAAGGGGCTGTGGTCCCTGCCAGGAGGCTTTCTGCAGTTCGGAGAAGCCCCGGAGCAGACCTTGAAGCGGGAGCTCGAGGAAGAACTCGGCGTGGAAGCCCGGGTGGGGCCGCTGGTGGCGGTGCGGGCCAAGGTGGGCCCCCATTCCGGGCTCCACTGGCTGTTCTTCTTCTACCAGGCTCACATTGCCGGGCCTCCCCGGCCCAACCCAGATGAGATCAGCGAAGTTCGGTTTGCCCCGCTGCCGGAAGCCGCCCGCCTGGTAGCCGATGAGACCATGGGCGGGGTGCTGGAGGAACTTTCCCGGCGGTGAAGCCCTCCGGCTAGGGCAAAGATGAAAAAGGGGCCTCCGCAAGGAGGCCCCTTTCCAAGCTCCCTTAGGGTTCCAGCTCCTCGATGGTGGTAAGCCACACGATGGCCGACAAGCTCCCCTGACCGATGCGGAAGTTGCGGCTGATGTACACGTAAATGTCGGACGGCTGGATTCGGCCGAACACCATCGGATTGACCGGTGGGTTCACCTTGTACTGGCGCAAGTAGACGTACTCCGGCGGCACCAGCTCAGGAGTGCCGTCCCCATCGAGGTCTAGGTAGAACTCCAGAAGCACGTACACCATGGTGGAGCGGAACTCCAAGTCCACCCAGCCGGCACCAATGGTGCCCTCCCAGGTGAAGCTGCGGCTGCCGCTTCCCAACGTGGGCGAGGGCCCACTACTGGGGGTCACCTTCAGATCCCGGAACCTGCCCCCTCGCCCGGACAGGGCCACCCGGAAGGCCTTGGGGGAGGACCAGGCCGGGTCCCCCACCACGGTGATGTGCCAGTGGATGTGGTCGCCCCAGATGTAGAACCCGGGCTCGTCGATCTCCGGCATCCCGGGGAGGGGCGGGGTGGGAGGTGCCCCCACTTGGACGGTGTGGGAGACGCTATCGGTGGCCCCGTCGTCGTCCCGCACCGTGAGGGTGACCGTGTAGGTCCCGTCGGCGGGGAAGGCGTGGTTCACCACAACCCCGCTCCCCGTGGTCCCGTCCCCGAAGTCCCACTCCCAGGCCACGATGGTCCCGTCTGGGTCAGAGGACGCCGAGCCGTCGAAGGCCACCACGTCCCCGGGGTCGGGGTTGGTGGGGGTGTAGCTGAAGCGAGCAGTGGGGGGTTGGTTCGGCGGCGGGCCCACGGTGACCTGTTTGGTCTCCGTGTCCGTGGCCCCCCGGTCGTCTTGCACCGTGAGGCGCACCGTATACGTGCCCGCGGTACCGTAGCGCTTGTTCACCCGCACCCCGGTGGCGGTGGTGCCGTCTCCGAACTCCCAGGAGTAGGACACGATGGTGCCGTCCGGATCCGAGGAGGCAGAGGCGTCGAACTGGATCCACTGGCCGACATTGGGGCTCCCCGGGGAGTAGGAGAAGCGGGCAGTGGGGGGTTGATTGGCCGCCGGCTGCACGGTGAAGCTGACCGTGTCCTCGGCCCACCCTCCGGCCGGCACGTTTGCGGCAAGCCACGCCCGCACCTGGGACAGGAACCAGGAGCCGTTGTTGGAGAGCACCGGAAAGTCCGGGCTGGGGAAGTTGGTGGGGAAGTAGGGGATGGGTGAGTCGCTGGCAAAGCCCACCAGCTGGGAAGTCCCGGTGGGTTGGGAGGCCTGGATGGTGTAGCCGGCGCGGGGGAGCCAGGTGGTGCCGGCGGGTAGCTGGGGGTTTCGCTCCCAGAAGTTGGGGAAGATGAGCTTGGCCCGGCCGGTGGGATCCAGTTCCACCAGGTACACGTAAGCCCCCCGGGAGAGCTCCACCCGAATCCGCACCGGATTCCCCACTTGGTAACTGGCCCGGTCCAGGGCCAGGGAGAACGACAACGCTGGGGTGGCCGCGGTCACGGTGAGCTGGTAGGTGTTGTTGGCCTCGTCGGACTCGTTCACCTGCCCGAAGGCATCCGCGGTCACGGTGAAGGTTTCACTGGCCGCAGTGAGGGGCAGGCTGAGGGACACGGTGTGGCTGGCCCCGGCCGCCAGGCCCCCCAGGGAGGCGTTCTGATGGCCGCCTCCGTCTGAGAGGCGCACGTAGAACGCACCCGCGGCGCTCCCCCCCTGGTTCCTCACCGTGATCTGGAAGGTGAGCAGCTGTCCCACGGTGGGGGAACTGGGGGTGTAGGTCACGCTTTGGATCACCAAGTCCGGCAGGGGCGTGATCCCCGTGACCGTGACCTGGGCCTGGTTATTTCCCTCGTCCGATTCGGCCACTTGGCCGTAGTAATCGGCGGTGGCGGTGAACGTCTCCGGGCTGGTGGAGAGGGGCAGGCTCAGGTTGACCGTGTGGGAGGCCCCGGCGGCTAGCGAGCCCACGTTGGCCTCGGCAGCCGGCCCGGCCCCCACCAGCCGCACCCGGAACGTTCCCGCGGCGGCCGCCCCTTGGTTCCTGACCGTCACCTGGAAGCTGACCGTGCTCCCCACCGAAGGCGAGCTGGGGGAGTAGGTGATGTTTTGGATCACCAGGTCTGGCTGGGCTGTTGGAGCCTGGGGGCTGGCTTCCAGCCGGCCCGCCCCGTAGGCGTATTGGTCCCCCATGCTGACGCAGTGGCTCAGCAAGCGGCTGCGCAGGGCCGATAGGGAAAGCCCTGGGTCTTCTGAGAGCAGCAGCGCCGCTATCCCGGCCACGTGGGGGGCGGCCGCCGAGGTGCCGGGGAAGGGGTCGTAGTAAGCCACCCCGGTGGCCACGTTGTCCGGGGCGGCCAGGTCCGGCTTGAGCCGCCCGTCATTGGTGGGCCCCCGGGAAGAGTAGTCCGCCGCTGGGCCGCTGCTGTACCGGTCCCAGGGGATGGCGGCCACGGTCAGGGCCGCGGCGGCGTTGCCCGGGGCAGGGATGGAGGAGGAGATCATGTTGGGCGTAAGCTCGTGGTAGATGGAGAAAAGCTCCAACTTCCGGGGACTACCCGAGGCTAGCTGAATCCGGATCCGATACTCCCCCACCTGGGAGAGGGACACCGAGATCAGCTCGGTGGGCTCCTCGGTCCCCCCTTGGGTCTTGGTGGAGGAGGCCACCAACCCCCCACCGGGGCCATAGAGGAAGATGTCATAGTCGTCGGCCGTCTGGGGCCAGCCATCCCAGGTGAGGTACAGGGTGGCATAGGAGCTGGAATTGTCCGGGTCGGCAGGGTCGTAGCGGAAGGTGATCTCCTGGTCCAGCAGGCCATCTCCATTGGTGTCGGTGAAGTAGCCCTCCCAGTGGTTTTGGGCGCTGTTGCCGGCGGCCTGGACCCACAGGATGCCGGCGGCCTCCGCTCGCCGGACCATGTCCGGGATCAGGCCTTGGCCGTCGTAGAAGTTGGTGTTGAACCAACCCAGGGAGTGCACGATCACGTCCACCCCCTGGGAAATGCAGTAGGAGACGGCGTTGTCCAGGTGGACCTCGTTGGCGATCTTGATGAGGTAGAGGGTGGCCTGGGGGGCGATGTCGTAAACGATCTCTGCCACCGCGGTGCCGTGGCGGTAGTCGGTGGCGATGCCGGTGCCAGTGAGGTCGTGGGTGATCAGGGTGGGGGGGAGGTCCCCGCGGGCCTGGGACAGGGTGTAGTCGATGAACCCCACGTCGATCACGGCGATCTTCACCCCGGCCCCGCGGATGCCCTGGGCGTGGAAGAGGGGAGCCCCCACCAGGCCCGCGCCCTGGCTGGTGGCCGTGATCTCAGGGCGGAACGGAGGTCGGACTTTGGCCCGACCGGCCAGGCTGGCCAGGAAGCTGGAGAGCTGGGAGAAGGGCACGGTGACTAGGGACAGCCCGCTGGGGGACCTTTCTTCCTCCCGGGCCCCGGCCGCCAGGGGCGACACCCCCACTGCCCCCTCCACCACCACCTGGACCCCAGTGCCGTCGGGGGTCAAGGGCAGCCCCAGCCTCTCGGCCACCTCGATCAGGGCATCCCGGGCCGGGGCCGGCACCCGGGCCAAGGCGGTCACCACCCCCTGGGGGACCGCTTGGGCCATGGCCTGGGCGAACATCTCCAGGGCCCCGTCCACCCCCGGCAGATCCTGTACCAGCTTGCTCAATGTCAGCGGCCCCACTCGCAGGGGCACCACGGCCGCGGTGGGAACCGGGGCCGCCGTCTCCCCCACCTGGTCTCCCACCAGGTGGAACAGCACTTGGACTGCCTGCTCGGAGCGGGGGGAACTGGCGATCACCGCGGCCAGCTTCTCCCCCTGCCCGGGGATAGCCGCCCCCACCGGGCGCCCCTGATGGGCCACCACTTCCAACCCGGCCGCCTGCAGCTCCAGTAGCCAAGGCGAGAGGTCAAGTAGCCTCCCAGCCACCTGGGGGAGCCACTCCCGAGGAATCCCTACCAGATCGAGGCTAGACCGGCCGAAGGCGGCCCAGAAGTACACCTGCTGGTAGAGGGCCGACTCCGAATAAGAGGTCACCTGGGCCTTTATCCCCGCCGCTTGGGCCCGGGCCACCACCCCCTGCCAGAAAGAGAGGTCTTCAGACAAGGCCCCGATCCTCACCTGGCCCCAGGCCGCTGCCCCGGCCAGCCCCACCACCAATATCGTCGTCAACAACCTCCGCATGTTCGTCACCCTCCTTCCCTGGGAGCGGCCGGGTGGGGCACGTAGGGGGGCCGCACCAACCGCACCGCCGGGTCCTGCCCCAGCGTCACCAGTAGCGGAATGGGAAGGATCAGTTCCGCCAGGCCGTCGGTGCTGGCGAAGATATAGGGCTCGAACTGGCTGGCCAGCTGGCCTTCCTTCTCCACCACTACCCGCACCCGCAGGCCGGTGAGCTCCAGGCCGTAGTCGCGGGCGAACCCCAGCCAGTCAGGGTGGTTCACCAACCCCCAAAGCACCGGGTCCAGGGCCGAGCCCTCTGGGGAAGGGGGCAGTTTGTGCGGGACCTCTATTTCTTGAAATTGAATAGTGCAACCCACCTCGGGGAGCAGGCCCAGCTCGGTGAGGAGTTCGATGAAATCTGAGACAAACTGGCTGGGAGGCAGGTTCCCCCCCGTCCCCATCGCGATCAGCTCCCCCCGCTCCTCGTCACCCCTGAGCACGGCCAGCCCGGATTCGGTCTGGCTTGCTAGGTAAAAGTAAGGGAAATCCCAGATGAGAAAAGTTTCCTGAGCCAAAAGCTCCGCCTCGCTCTGCACCCCGTAAAGTTGCGGGCCAGCCGTGGTCCAGCCCAGGGTGGGTAGGGACAGGCCCTGGGCTTGAGCTAGCAGCCCGGCCACCACCCCTTCGGCGAAGGAAACCTCTGCCCGCAGGTACGCGGGCGGGCCTGCCGGAAGGGGGCAGGCCAACAGCCCTACTACTGAAAGAGCAATCAAAGCTCTCATGTTACCGCCTCCTTTTCCTGCTCAACCCCAAACGCGGATCTTTATCTCTACCTCAGGCCGCCTATCCTGGTAGCGGCCCATGGAATATACACCCCAGCCTGGAAGTGGTTCCCCTTGGCCTGGGGCCTGTCGGCGGGTAAGCTCTCCCCAAAGGGGGCATGGTGAGGGAGAACCCGGTTCGCAGGGCGGCGTGGTGGGTGTGCCGGCGGGCCCGCTGGGTGCAGCTTGAGGAAGGTGGAATCCATTCTCTGGCCCAGCGGCTGAAGGACCTGCCCCTCCCCCCATGGGAAGGTCGGTATCACTTCCAAGGGGAGGAGGAGCTCACCCTGCGCTATCTGCTTGTGCTGGACGCGCTCAACTTCTGCTTCTGGCCCGGGCGGGAGAAGTGGAGCGTAACCGGGCCAGACGGGGAGCGACTCACCGGCTATTTCGCCCTCGCCTGGGCCCTCCGCCGGTTGGCCGAGGAGTCCCCAGAGTTCTACTCCCCTGAACACCTGCGCTCCCTGGACGAAGCTGGGTTGCGGGCGGCCTTGGGGGAGATCCCTTTGCTGGGGGTTCGGGTTCGCAACCTGAGAGAAGTAGGGTATTTGCTTTTTAAGTTTGGCAGTGCGGTCTCGTTCTTCTCCCACGCCCGGGGGAGCTGCGCCCGGTTGGTGGAGCTCCTCACCGCCCACCTCCCCTCGTTTCGGGACGCAGCCTCCTATCGGGCGCAGTGGGTCCCATTCTACAAACGGGCCCAGATCCTGTGCGCCGACCTCTACGGGGCGTTTTCCGGGAGGGGGCCGGGGGAGTTTCACGATTTGGAGTGGTTGACCGTGTTTGCCGACTATAAGCTGCCCCAGCTACTGCGGGCCCAGGGGGCCCTGGTGCTGGCCCCGGAGCTGGCAGCCCGAATCGACCGGGGGGAACTCCTCCGAGGAGGGTCCCCAGAGGAGGTGGAGTTGCGGGCGGCCACGGTGGCCATAGGGGAGCGGTTGGTGGAGCTGCTCAACAGGGCAGGCCGCCCGTTGAGGGCCTTCGAGGTGGACTGGCTGCTGTGGAGCCTGGCCCAAGAGGAACTCCCCTACCCCCATCACCGCACCCTCACCCACTTTTACTGAGTCCCCGCCGGGCTCGCACCGGGCCTCAGGATGGGGCAACATTCACCGGATGGAGTTCCAGATCGAAGTTCGCCATTCCAGGAGCGAAGCGCGGGTGGGGAGGCTGCGTACCCCCCACGGGGAGATCGAGACCCCGGCATTCGTGGCGGTGGCCACCCGGGCCACGGTGAAGGCCCTGTCCCCGGCAGACCTGCGGGCGGTGGGGGTACAGGTTCTGATCGGGAACACCTACCACCTGTATTTGCGGCCGGGGCCGGAGGTGGTGGCCGAGCTTGGGGGGCTGCACGGCTTCTCAGGCTGGGACGGCCCCTGGATGACCGACTCCGGGGGGTTTCAAGTCTTCTCCCTGGGAGCAGGGAAGGTGCACGGGGTGGGGAAGATCGCCTCCATCTTCCCCGGGGACGATCCCCCCAGGCCCACCGGCCCCTCGCTGGTGCAGCTCACCGAGGAGGGGGCCCGGTTCCGATCGGTGGTGGACGGGGCCTGGGTGTTCTTCTCCCCCGAGGAGGTGATCCGGGCCCAGCGGCTCCTGGGGGCGGACATCATCCTGCCCTTGGACGAGTGTACCTCCCCCTTCCACGACCGGGCTTATACCCAGGCGGCCATGGAGAGGACCCACCGGTGGGCGGAGAGGGCCCTGCAGGCCTTTCGGGAAACCCGCGGCCTCGGCCCCAACCCAGATCAAGTCCTGTTCGGGATCGTACAGGGTGGGGCCTACCAGGACCTACGCCGGCGGTCGGCCCGGGTCATCGCCCAACTCGGCTTCCCCGGGTTCGCCATCGGCGGCTCCCTGGGCAGGTCCAAGGAGGACATGCTGCGGGTGATCGAGTGGACGGTGGCCGAGCTGCCGGAGGAAAAGCCCCGGCACCTCCTGGGAATCGGCGGGGTGGAGGACATCCTGGAGGCGGTGCGCCGGGGGATCGACACCTTCGACTGCGCTGCCCCCACCCGCATGGCCCGCAACGGGAGCCTGCTCACCCCCAGCGAGGAAGGTTTCCGGCTGAACATCAAGAACGCCCGCTTTCGGCGTGATGGGCGGCCCATCGACGAGGGTTGCGACTGTCCCACCTGCCGCACCCACTCCCGCGCCTTCCTCCATCACCTGCTGCGGACCGGGGAACTGGCCTACTTCCGCCTCGCCACCCTGCACAACCTCCGGTTCATGGTCCGATTGCTGGGGGCCATCCGAGGGGCCATCGTCCAGGGGAGGCCGCTGGCGAAAGAGGAGCTGCGGGAGTCGCTCGTCGCCCAGGAGGGGCGGGAGTAGGCCAGCGACCGTGTCCCCCCGGCTCAAGGAGGGTTCTGAGGTGGGAAGGTCCGGCCGGGGGCAGGCTCAAAATCTGGGCTGGACGGAAAACAGCCGGCAGGCGTTTTCCCAACAGGCCTCAGCCAGCTCCCCGGCCGGCAGCCCCAGGAGCTCAGCCAGTGTTTGGGCCACCAGCCGCACTTTCAACGGGTCGTTGCGTCGGCCCCGGAAGGGTTGGGGGGGCAAGAAGGGCGCGTCGGTTTCAATCAGCAACCTATCCAGTGGCACTGCCCGCACAGCCTCCCGCAGGGCGTGGTTCTTGGGGTAGGTGAGGGGGCCCCCGATCCCCAAATGCAGCCCCAGGGCCACCGCCCGTCGGGCCTGGGCCAACCCCCCAGAAAAGGCGTGCATCACCCCCTTTACCGGGCCCTCTTCCGCCAGCACCGCGAAGAAATCCTCCTCCGCCGCCCGCTGGTGCAACACCACCGGCAGGTCCAACCGGCGGGCCAGTCGCAGCTGGGCCCGAAAGGCAGCCAGCTGGGCTTCCCGGGGGGAGAGGTTGCGGTAGTAATCGAGCCCGATCTCCCCCACCGCCACTGCCCCGGCCCGGAGCAGCTCCTCCAGCCGCTCGGCAGCCGCGGGGGAGAACTTGCTGGCCTCGTGGGGGTGGAAGCCGCAGGCGGCCGCGAGGTGAGGATGGGCCCGGGCCAGCTCCAGGGAGGCGCGGGAGGTCTGAAGGTCCAGCCCCACATTCAGGGCGGCCACCCCCTGCCGGCGCATCTCGGCCAGCAGCTCCTCGCGATCCTGGTCGAACTGGGAGAAATCCAGGTGGGTGTGGGAGTCGAACAGCCGGTTGATCTCTCCTTCCAAGTCGCCCCTTTCCAGGTCCGTTGGCGCGCCCGGGAGGACTCGAACCTCCAACCTGCGGCTCCGAAGGCCGCCGCTCTGATCCGATTGAGCTACGGACGCTGGGAGGAGCGACGGGACTCGAACCCGCAACCCCTGCGGCCACAGCGCAGTGCTCTGCCTTTGAGCTACGCTCCCCTGGCGCGCCCGGGAGGACTCGAACCTCCGACCTACGGCTTAGAAGGCCGCCGCTCTGATCCGGCTGAGCTACGGGCGCCGACCTCCGTGACGCCCTACTCGTCACGGAACTGGAGCGGGTAGCGGGAATCGAACCCGCGTCACTGGCTTGGAAGGCCAGTGCTCTACCATTGAGCTATACCCGCCTCCCGTGCTGGTCGGAGAGGGCGGATTCGAACCGCCGACCTCAGCGTCCCGAACGCTGCGCGCTAACCAGGCTGCGCTACTCTCCGACCCAGGGTTATTTTACCCCAACCTCAGCGCAGGAGGAGGAACCGCGTCCTCCCCTCCCGCAGCACGGTGAGCAGGACCTCCTCTTCCTCGGAGATGCCGGCCACCACCGCGTTCCAGTCCGCCACGTCCAGGATGGGCTGGCGGTTCACCTCTAGGATCACGTCCCCTTCTTCCACCCCGCCCCAATAGGCCTTGGAGCCGGGCTCTACCTCCACCACCACCACCCCGCGGGAGACCTCAAGGTCGTAGAGGTCAGCGAGCTCCGGGGTGATGTCCCGCACGGTGAGGCCGAACTTCTGTACTCCTTCCTCGGCCTGCTGGGTGGGGAGTTGGGCCAGCTCCTCCTCCCCCGGGCGCTCCCCCAGGGTGACGGGGATGGTGAGCTCCTCTCCGGCGCGGATCACGGTGAGCACCACCGTCTCCCCCGGGGCCCGGTACATGATGGCCGTCTGAAGCTCGTCCACGTTGCCCACCGGGGTGCCGTCCACGGCCACGATCACGTCCCCCGATTGGAGGCCGGCCTCCTCAGCCGGGGAGCCGGTCACCACGTCGGCCACCAGCACCCCTTGGCCGGCGGCCACCCCGAACTGCTCCTCCATCCCCGGGGTGAGGTTCTGGATGTACACCCCCAGCCAGCCCCGCCGGACCACCCCTTGGGAGACGAGCTGGGGCAGTACCCGCTGGATCTCGTTGATGGGCACGGCGAAGTTGATCCCCTCCACGGCTATCCCCTCGGCGCTCAGCCGGGCGATGAGGGTGTTCATCCCCACCACCTGGCCGTGGGCGTTGACCAGGGGGCCCCCGGAGTTGCCCGGGTTGATGGCCGCGTCGGTCTGGATCATCCGCCGGAAGTAACCGCTGCCGTCCGGCCGGGGCACGCTACGCCCCAGCGCGGACACGATCCCCAGCGTCACCGTGTAGTCGAACCCCAACGGGTTGCCGATGGCGATCACCCAGTCCCCGATCTCCAGGGCGTCCGAATCCCCCAGGGGGGCAGCGGGCAGCCCCTCGGCGTCCCGCAAGGCCAACACCGCCAGGTCCAGCCACTCGTCCGTCCCCAGCAGCTCTGCCTCCAGGATCCGCCCGTCCTGGGCGGTGATGCGGATGGCCTCCGCCCCCTCCACCACATGCAGGTTGGTGAGCACGTACTTCTGCCCCTGGAACTCCACGATGAACCCCGAGGCCAGGGAGGTGATCTGCCTCTCCCCGAAGGGGGGTTCGCCGAAGAATCTCCTCAGGAATGGGTCCCGCAGCAGTTCCTCCCACCAGCCGGACACCTGTTTGGTGGCCTCCACCCGCACCACCGCCGGGGCCACTTGGGCGATGGCTGCCTTGATGGCGGCCTGGCCACTTATGGCGATCTGCTCCTGCACGTCCTGGGCGGCCAGGGCCCCGAGCCCCAGCCCCACTGCCAACACCACGGCCAATATCCGCTTGTACATCCGCAAGTCACCTCCTGAGATCTCCGTCACTTTCATTTTCGCCTCCCGTGTGAGAGTCCGGTGGAGGTTTTGTGGAGATAGTGTGGAGGAAGCCTCCCCCGGCTGGGATATGATACCTCAGCCATGGGTGAGAAGAAGCCGACGGCCATCGCCCTCCTCTCCGGGGGGCTTGACTCCGCCTTGGCCGCTGCCCTCACCAAGAGGTTGGGCTTCGGCGTAGTGGGGGTCAACTTCTCCACCGGCTTCTGTACCGGCCAGGGGCGCTGCGACACGGTGTTGGCGGTGGGGCAGGCGTTGGGGATCCCGGTGCGGCTCCTGGACGTGGACCAGGAGTACCTGGAGGTGGTCAAGGCCCCCAAGTTCGGCTACGGCTCGGGGATGAACCCGTGTTTGGATTGCCGCATCTTCATGCTCAAGAAGGCGGGGGAGCTCATGGAGAGGGAGGGGGCCGAGTTCGTGGTCACCGGTGAGGTGCTGGGCCAGCGGCCCATGTCCCAGCACCGGAGGGCGCTGGATCTGGTGGCGGCCGAGTCCGGGCTGGGGGACCGGCTGGTGCGGCCCCTGTCGGGCCGGTTGCTGGCGGCCACCTGGCCGGAGAAGCAGGGCTGGGTGAGGCGGGAGGACTGGCTGGACATCCAGGGGCGTTCCCGGCGCCGCCAGCTCGAGCTGGCTCGCCAGTGGGGGATCGAGGATTTCTCTCAACCCGCCGGGGGGTGCTGTATCCTGCTTGAAAAATCATATGCCGCCCGGCTGCGGGACCTGTTCCGCCAGCGAGGTCCCCAGGCCCTCACCCAGGAGGACTTCGCCCTGCTCAGGCACGGACGCCACTTCCGGCTCTCCCCCAAAGCGAAGCTGATCGTGGGCCGGGACGAGACGGAGAACGCAGTTTTGGAGGGTTTTTCCCGGGGGCGACTGCGGCTGGAGTTCCCGGACGTGCCCGGCCCCACCGCCCTGGTGGAGGGGCCGGTTGGGGAGGAGGAGCTGGTCCTGGCGGCCAGGATCGCCGCCCGTTACGCGGACGTCCCCCCGGGAGAGGAGACCCGGGTGCAGGTTCTGGGTCCCGAGCCCCGGGTGCTGCGGGTGCGCCCCCTGCCGCCGGACGACCCCCGGTTGCGGGAACTGCGGGTAGGCTAGATAAAGGTACTTGCTGGCGATGGAGCAGGAGAGCGGATTTCCGCCGGAGACGGACTTGCCCCAGCCCCGCCACGCGGTGGCCCTGTTCCTGTTGACCTTTCTGGTCCAGATCGTGGTCCTGGTACTGCTGGGTTTCCTGTGGGGGTTGGGGGCGGTGGTGTCCCCTGAGGCCGTGGTGGCCGGGGCGGAGTTGGCCGTGGCCTGCGTCTTGTTGGCCTCGACTGGGGCGTTGGTGTGGCTGGTGGTGTGGTTCACCCGCAGGCTGCAGTTCGACTTCCGGCGCACCCTGGCCCTCTATCCCGCGCCTGGTTCCGCTTACCTGTGGGCAGTGGTCGGCGGGTTGGCCCTGACCACCGTGGGGGAGGAGTTGCTGCTGAGGCTGTTCCCCGCCTTCTTCCGCCCGGCGGTGGGGGAACTGCAGCCCTTGCTCTCCCTCTCCGCCTTCCCGTTGGCCCTCCTGGTCCTGGCCCTCACCCTGGGGGCGGGGCTCAGCGAGGAGCTGATATTTCGGGGCTTCATCCTCACCGGGTTGGGGAGCCGGCTTTCGGCCGGGCCGGCGGTGTTGGCCACCGCCCTTCTGTTCGCCGTCGCCCACGTGGAACCCTCCCGGGCGGTGCTGGTGCTCCCACTGGGGGTGTGGCTGGGGTGGGTGGTGCGCTGGACGGGGAGCGTGTACCCGGCGATTGCGTTACACGCCGTGAACAACGGCCTGGCGATAGTGGTGGTGGGCCTGTTTCCCGGTTTTGTGGAGAAACCCTACGGTTTTCTCCCCCTGTGGGGCTATTTCCTCTGTGTGGGGCTGACCTGGTGGGCGGGCCTGAGGTTGCGCCGCTCGCGGCCTGGGCCCCGGGCTCCCTCCGAGCTGAGCTACCCGGCTGGCTGAGGGCTCAGCCCACCAGTTCCAGGATCCGCTCCAGGTCCAACCCCTCGGCCACCAGTTGATCCACCAGCGCCAGCTGCCCTTCCCCGGTGAGGGGCAGGCGGCCCAGCAGCCCCTCGGCGGCCTCGGCGGCGGTCATGGTGTCCTGGGGCACCACCGCCAGGGTGACCCCCCGGTCCCGGGCTTGGGTGAGGATGGCCTGGCCGGGATGCATCCCGCCAGTGAGGATGAGCAGCCGCACCCGGGGGGAGGAGAGGGCGGCGGCTTGGATGTCGGCCCGGTCGCCGCCGGTGACCACCCCCAACTGGCCGGGGATGCGGCTCAGGTGGCGGCGGGCGGCCTCGGCCCCCATGGCCCCCACTACGAACCGCTCTACCTCGGCCTCAGCCTTCCCCTCCACCAGCAGCTCCGCCCCCAATTCCTCCACCACCAGGCGTACCGGCACTGCCCGCAGCCGGCGCTCGAAGGGGAGCACCCCCAGCACCGGCACCCCCCGCTCCTCCAGCCACGGCACCACGTAGCCCCGCACCTCGGCCAGTTCGGTGTCCGCCGACACCTGGTTCAGCACCACCCCGGCCAGGGCCGCCCCCTCCCCCAGCAAGCAGGCGGCGGCCAGGATGCGGTCCACGCTGGCCTCGCCTTGGTAGCGAGAGATCAAGATCACCGGGGCGGACAGGCGCCCGGCCAGAGCCGGGTCGGAGAGGCCCGACAGCAACCCCCGGCCCACCCACTGCCTCCCCTCCAAAAGCACCAGTTGGGCCGGGAGTTCCTTGAGGGCCAAGATCTGTTCCCACGCCCCTTCCGGGGCCCACCACGCCCGGGGCACCTCCCCCCCCAGCAGGGTCACCAGCTCCCCCGGCTCCTCGGGGAGCCCCAGGGCCTGGGCCACCACCTCCGCGTCCCGGTCGAAGGGCTTTCCCTCCCGAAAGGTGCTCGCCCAGCCCACCGGTTTGCGGTAGGTGACCTCCAGCCCCCGGGCCCGCAGGGCCCGGGCCAATCCCACCGCCAGCGACGTCTTGCCCGCCTTCTCCTCCACTGCCGCCAGGTACAGTCCCTTCACGTTTCCTCCTTGCTCACGGTGAGCCGTAGGTCCACGGCCACCACCCGGTCCGGATAGCACATGAGGGGGTTGATGTCGAGTTCCATGATCTCCGGGAGGTCCACGGCCAGCCGAGCCACTCGCTCCAGCACTTCCGCCAGCCCCCCCAGGTCCACCCCTGGGACCCCCCGCACCCCGCGCAGGATGGGGAACGCCCGGATGCTTTGGATCAGCTCTTGGGCCTCCGACGGGGACAGGGGGGCCACCCCGAACGCCACGTCCTTGAGCACCTCCACGTAGACGCCCCCCAGCCCGAACATGACCAGGGGCCCGAAGATGGGGTCCCGCACCACGCCCACGATCACCTCTTGCCCCGGGGGCAACAGCTCCTGCACCCACAGCCCGCGCAGCTCTGCCTCTGGCAGGCGCTGCCGCAGCCTCTCCAGCATCCTCCAGGCTTCCCGCTCCGCCTCCCGGGCCGGCACCCCCACCCGCACCCCGCCCACGTCGGACTTGTGCACGATGTCCGGGGACACCACCTTCAGCACCACCTTTTCCCCCAGCTTCTGGGCCAGCTCCCCGGCCTGCTTTGGGGTGCGGGCCAGGCCCCCCTTGGCCACCGGGATCCCGTAGCAGGCCAAGAGCTGCTGGGCCTCCACCCCCAACCGGGGGCGCCCCTCTTCCCAGGCGGCCAGGACGATCTTCCGGGCGGTGGCCCGGTCCACCGGGAACTGGCGGGGGGGCTGGCGGGGCCGGCGGCGCAGCTCGGCGTAGTCCACCAGCGCCCGCAGGCTGCGGACCGCCCGCGCCGGGTCGAAGAAGGAGGGGATCCCGGCTTCCTCCAACAAGGCTTCCGCTTCCTCCCCCAGCTCTCCGGCCATGAAGCTGCATACCAGGGGCTTTTGGGAATCCCGGCGGGCCTGGGCCAGGATCTCGGCCAGCTCGCGGAAGGAGAGCAGGGGGTGGGGGGCGGACAGGGCCACCAGCAGGTCTACGTTCTCGTCCCCGGCCACCAGCTCCAGGGCCCGGCGGTACCGCTCCGGGGGGGCGTCCCCCAAGATGTCCACCGGGTTGTACACGCTGGCCGCCGGGGGGAGGCCCTCGGACAGCCGCCGGGAGGTGGCCGGGGAGAAGCGCGCCACCTCCAGCCCCTCCCGCTCCACCGCGTCGGTGGCCATCACCCCGGCCCCACCGGCATTGGTCACGATCCCCACCCGCCGGCCCCGGGGCAGGGGTTGCTTGGCCAAGGTGTAGGCGTAGTCAAACAGCTCCTCCACGCTGTAGGCCCGGATGACCCCACATTTGCGAAACGCGGCTTGGTAGGCCTCGTCGGAGCCGGCCAGGGTGCCGGTGTGGGAGGAAACTGCCCGCGCCCCGGCCTCGTACCGCCCAGATTTCAAGATCACCACCGGCTTGGTGCGGGTCACCTCCCGGGCCACCTCCAGGAACCGGGGGCCGTCGGCGATCCCCTCCAGGTAGGCCACGATGACCTCGGTTTGGGGGTCGGCGGCGAACGCCTGCAGGAAGTCCACCTCGTTTAGCACCGCCTTGTTTCCCAGGGAGACGAACTGGGAGAAGCCCAGCCCCTCCTCCCACGCCCAGTCCAACACCGAGGAGCAGAAGGCCCCGGACTGGGACATGAAGGCCACGTCTCCGGGCTGGGCCCCCCGGGGGGCGAAGGTGGTGTTGAGCCCCACCCGGGTGGAGATGAGCCCGAAGCAGTTGGGCCCCAGCACGTTGAGGTCGTATTCCCGGGCGATGCGGACCAGTTCCTGTTCCCGGCGGGCCCCCTCCTCCCCGGCCTCCTTGAACCCCGCGGAGATGACCACGATGTTCCTGATCCCCAACTTCCCACAAGACAGCAGCACCTGGTTCACCAGCCGGGCAGGGATGGCGATCACCACCAGGTCCACCGGCTCTGGCAGGTCTTCCAGGCGGGGGAAACAGGGGCGCCCCAGCACCTCCTGGTATTTGGGGTTGATCGCGTAGATGGGGCCGGGGAAGCCGCTGGTGACGTTTTTGAAGATGGCGTGGTTCACGGTGTCCGGGTTCTGGGAGGCCCCCACCACCGCCACCGACTTGGGGAACAGAAGCCCGCTTAGGTCTCGCATGGCCCCTCATGGTAGCCGTCTCCACAGAAGTTCCACAACCCCTCCACGCCCTCTCTACGCCGGGGGGGTAAGCTGGCGGCGGTTGAAGCGGAGGGAACTTAACGCGAGAGCCCAAAACCGCCACAGCCGCCCACCCGCAGGAGGGGGGTCTAGGGCCCACCTAGACCCCCCTCCCCCTGCGGGGTAACCTGAAGGAGATGAAAAAAATCCTGCTGGTGGAGGACGAGCGGGAGATCGCCCGCATGATCCAGGCTTACCTCAGCCGGGAGGGGTTTCGGGTGGAGGTGGCCTTCGACGGGGAAGAGGGTTGGATAAGGTTTCAGGAGCTCAGCCCCAACCTGGTCATCCTGGACCTGATGCTCCCCCGCCTGCACGGCCTGGAGTTGGCCCGGCGCATCCGGGCGGGCTCCGACGTGCCCATCATCATGCTCACCGCCCGGGCCGAGGAGGCGGACCGGGTGGCGGGGCTGGAGTTGGGGGCAGACGACTACGTGACCAAGCCCTTCTCGTTGCGGGAGCTGGCGGCCCGGGTGCGGGCGGTGCTCAGGAGGGTGGAGGGGAAAAAGCCCGGCGAAGTGTTGGAATTCGGCCCCTTGAAGATCAACCTGGCCGCCAGAGAGGTGACCTTGGCGGGCAGGCCGGTGGAGCTCACCCCCACCGAGTTCGACCTGCTCTCTTTCTTCGCCCAGCACCCCGGGAGGGTGTTCACCCGCCGGGAGCTGCTGGAGGCCATTCAGGAGAGGTCCTATGCTTCCCTGCCCCGGACCATCGACTCCCACGTGAAAAACCTCCGCCACAAGCTGGAGGCCGATCCGGCCCACCCCCAGTTCCTGCTCACCGTGCACGGGGTGGGCTACAAGTTCCACCCCCCGGGGGAGGGGTAGCCATGTCCTACGGTTGGAAGCTGGTGGGGGCGTTGGTGCTCACCGCGGTGTTTGCCGTGGGGGGGACCTATCTCCTGCTCAGCCCGGCCATCGGTGCCCGGTTCGAGGAGTTCCGCCAACAGAACCTGCGGGTGGCCGCCCAGGACCTGGTGGGGCTTCTGGCCAAGTACTGGGAGCTGAACCGCTCCTGGGAGCGGGTGGAGCGGCTGTTCGGGGCCCAGGTGTTTGTCCGCACCGGGGGGCAGATCATCTATCAGAAGAGCTTGTTGGGTCAGTTCGCCCTGCTCGACCCCGAGCTCCAGGTGGTGGCCTGCGCGGAAGAGGGGTGGGTCGAGTGCGCCACCCCGGACCGGTTGGCCGAACTGGCCGAGCTGGGGTTCCCCATCACCGTGGATGGGGAGGAGGTGGGGGTGTTGGTGCCCCTTGACCCGGAGGCCATGAGCCCCCTGGAGGAGGGGTTCCTCCGCTCGGTGCAGCGGGCGGCCTTCGTGGGCGGGTTGGCCGCCCTGTTGGTGGCGGCCCTGCTGGGGTCGCTGCTGGTGGTGCAGCTCTCCGCCCCCCTGCGCCGGCTCATCCGGGCCACCGAGCGCATCGCCCGGGGCGACCTCAGCCAACGGGTGGAGGTGAAAAGCCGGGACGAGATCGGCCAATTGGCCCAGGCGTTCAACCGCATGGCCCAGGCCCTGGAGAGGTCCGAACAGGCCCGCCGGAGCTTGCTGGCGGACGTGGCCCACGAGCTCCGCACCCCCCTCACCGTGATCCAGGGCAACCTGGAGGCGATGTTGGACGGGGTGTTCCCCCTGACCCAGGAGGCGCTGGCCCCGGTCTACGAGGAGACGCTGCACCTGGGGGCGCTGATCGAGGATCTGCGGGTGCTGACCCTGGCCGAGACCGGGCACCTGCCCCTGTCGCGGGAGCGGCTGGAGCTGGGGGGGTTGGTGGAGGGGGCGTGTGAGGCCCTGCGGCCGGCGGCCCGGGAGGAGGGGGTGGACGTGGAAGTGGAGGCCCAGAAGGAATTGTGGGTGGAAGGGGATCCCATCCGGCTGCGGCAGGTATTGGGCAACATCCTGGCCAACGCCCTGCGACACTCCCCTCCCGGGGGAACGATCCGGGTGCGCGCCTGGCGGGCAGGGGAGGAGGCCTGGGTCCAGGTGAGTGACCAGGGCCCGGGGATCCCCGCGGATGAGCTGGAGAGGATTTTTGAGCGATTCTACCGGGGGGACAAGGCCCGGGCCGGGGAGGGGGCCGGACTGGGGTTGGCCATCGCCCGGGAGCTGGTGCGCCTGCATGGGGGGCGGATCTGGGCCGAGAACCGGGACGGAGCAACCTTCACCTTCACCCTCCCCTTGTCTCAACCGGCCTGAGTTTTTCCAGTTCCCAACTGGTTTCGGCGTTCACCGTCCCGTGCTCAGCGCCGCCGGAAGCTCGGCCAGGGAGGGGAGCGTGCGGTGGGGGCAGTGGAGGGGGGAGATGGGAAGCTGCTCCCGATAAGGGCCTACCAGGATGCGCACGGTATAGAGGTCCAGTAGTCGGGCCGGCAGGACGTCGTGGTCCAGCCGATCCCCCACCATGGCCGCCTCCTCCGGCCGTGCCCCTACTCCGGCGAGGATCATGCGGAAGAAAAGGGGGTCTGGTTTTCTCACCCCCATCTCCTCTGAAACCAGCTGCCAGCGGAAGAATTTCAGCACCCCAGCCTCGGCAAGAAATTCCTTGATCCAAGCCGGCTGGTTCCCGGCCAGGGCCAGGGCGTATTTTCCGGCCAATTCTTCCAGGGCCTCCCTCACCCCCGGGCGGAGGCGGGGTTCGTATTCCTCCGCCAAATGCCGCCGCTGGTAGGCCCGCAGCGCCTCCTTCAGGCGGCGGAACTTTTCCACGTCGGGCCGCACCAGCTCCCACAGGGCCGCCACCCGGGGGTTGGGCAGGCAGCGCTGGAGTGCCAGCCCGATCAGTTGAGCCAGCCTCTCCTCCTCCACCTCCACCCCTTCTTCGGCCAGGAGCCCCACCAAAAAGGAATCCCAGGCCGCGTATTCGTGGTCCTCGTCCAGGATGGGGCCGCCCACGTCGATCAGCACCGCCTTGATGTCCATGGTCGGGTCCCATGTTACCAAGCCGGTGCCAATCCGGGGGCTTGTCATCGGGCGCCGGCTTTTCCAGCTCCGGAAGATGAGGGGCCGGGCGGGGATTTCCCGGCCCCCTCAGCTATTTGCCCTTGAGTTCGGCGAGCTGCTCCGGGGTGAGCTCGCTGAGCCCGACCGGGCCCACGCGCACGAACCTGTCCCCTAGCTGGAAGATGACCTCCTCCCCCAGGGCCAGGATGGGCGCGATCTCTGGCAGCTCCGAGAGGAGCTGGAAGTAGGCCTCCGACAGGTACTGGATGTCCAGGGTCTCGGTGCCCTCCTGGTAGGTGCTCTCCTGCCAAACGCCGTCCACCAGCAGGAACACCCGCCCGCCCACCTCCTTGACCCCGCCGGTTTCCCCGGGGGCCTCGGCGGCGGCCAGCTTCTGGGCGGATCTGGCCAATCTCACCGTGCTGAAGTAGGCGGGCGGGAGCGCCGCCCCGGCGTCCTCCTCCACCAGGAACGAGGTGTAGGGGGTGGCGATGCCGTAGCGGGTGGCGAGCTGGATGATCTGTTGGACCAGCTCTTCCGACTCCCCCTCCATGACGACCCGCTTCAAGAGGTAGCCCACCTTGCGGGCGGCCCACAGGCGCGGCAGGAAGTCCGCCGCCTCCGAGAGCTGGGGGAACTCCGCCTCCAGCACGTAGGTCTCTTCGGCGCCCTCCCTGGTGCCCGTGAGGGCGATGGTGGCCGGCCCGGCCCCGGCGTACCTCCCCACCAGCGTGAGCTGCTCCCCGTAGAACAGGTCCGGGAGCTCCCGGGGATAGTGGTCGTAGGGGGTCACGCCTCGGATCTCCAGGGAGAGTTCGGTCAGGGCGGGCTGGGCGATCTTGGCGTAGAAGGCGGTGAGCACCCCCTCCAGGTCCTCCTGGGGGGTGACGTAGCTTGCGGTGCCCCGGTTCCCCTGGGCCAACAGGTCCAGGAGCTGGGGGTCCACGTCGTAGCCCACCCCGAAGACGAACAGCCTGGCCCCGGCGGAGTTGGCCGCCGTGACGTCCTGGACGATCCGGCCGGTGTCCGTCTCCCCGGCGGTGGGCAGGCCATCGGTGAGGAAGATCACGTATTTGGGTCGGCCGGAGGGGGAGAGCCACTCCATGGCGGCGAGGAGGGCCCCGTGGATGTTGGTCCAGCCGTCGGCGTAGATCTCTTCCACCTCGGCCACGGCGGCGGAGATCCGGTCCGGGGTGGCCTCCACCAACCCCTCGGTGAGCCGGGCCACTTCCTCGTTGAACGCGATCAGCCCGAACCGGTCCCCCTCCCCCAGGTGCTCCAGGATGTAGCGGGCGGCGGCCTTGGCCTGCTCGATCTTCTCCCCCTCCATGGACCCGGATTTGTCGATGACCAGCACGATGTCCTTGGGGATGGGGGCGCCACGGGCCAAGGCTGGGTTCACCAAAAGCAGGAACCAGCCGTCCTCCCCTTCGGCCGCGTAGGTGATGAGGGTCAGGCCCACCGTCTCCTCGGCGAAGGAGTAGTAGAGGAGGAAGTCGCGGTCCGGCAGCACGTCCGCCTCGGAGTACTCCACGGTGGCCCGGGAGGGCTCCGGCCGCAGCACCGTGACCCGGTGGCTGGGGGAGTAGACCGCCCCCGGCGGAGTCGGCCCCCTCAGCTCCACCTCGATCCTCACTTCCTCCAGCGGCAGATGGGAAAAACGCTCGGTGTCCAGGGGATACCGGTAGCGGTACACGCCGCCCTCTGGGGCCAGGAGCTCGGCGTACTCCAGCTCTATCCGCCTGGTGCCCCCGGGCGGGATGGGGAACACCCGCGCCCGGAACGTGTCCCGGCCCACGTACTCAAGCAGGGCCGGATCCCGATGGCGGCGCAGGTAATCTAGGTAAAGCTCACGGGCCTGGTCCGCCGGGAGCACTTCCCCCTCCACGGGCTGGCCGTCCACCCACAGCGCGAACCGTTGCACCACCGCCCCCGGGGGGAGCGGGAACACGTAGGTCCCCTCCACCGGGAACGGGTGGTCGTTACGGAACTCCTGGTCCACGTGGGTGATGGCCACCCCGCCCTCGATCTGGACCGTCACGCGGTGGTAGACGATGGTCAGCCACGGGGCCTGGGGCGGGGCGTCCGGCGGCGGGATCGGGATTATGATCCCATCGGAGAAGGCGAGGAAGCTGGAAAGGAGCAGGGCCGCGCAAGCCCCCACGAAAACACGAAAACCTCGCATGATTCTCACCCCCTGGCGTATCTACACCCGGGGGCGAGGCCGGTTACCGGGGCGAGATCCCGTCCCGGAGCTTCCTTGCAATCTCGGGGAGGTCGAGCCCGTGCCGCACCGGCAGCAGGGAGTGGAGGGACCTGCCCCCGTCCCCGGGGAAGCGGGGCACCAGGTGGAGATGGAGGTGGGGGACAGCCTGGCCGGCGGCCCGGCCGTCGTTCACCACCAGGTTCACCCCGGCCGCCCCCAGCGCCTCTCGGGCGGCCCGGGCCAGCCGGCTGGCAGCCCCAAGGAGCGGCCCACAGAGCTCAGCCGGCAGATCAGAAAGCCGCTCCACATGGACCTTGGGTACCACCAGGGTGTGGCCGGGGTTCAAGGGGTTGATGTCCAGGAAGGCGATCACCCGATCGTCCTCGTACACCACCTCCGCCGGGACCTCCCGGGCGGCGATGCGGCAGAACACGCACCTCATCCCACGAACCGGGCGAACCGGCGCTTGCCCAGCTTCACCACCAGGGGCGGGGAAAACGGGATGCGGGCCTTGAGGTCGGAGATCCGGCGGCCGTCCACCTGCACGCCCCCCTGCTCGATCAGCCGCCGGGCCTCGGACCGCGAGCCCACCAGGCCGGTGGCGAAGACCAAATCAACGATCCCCACCGTGCCCTCCTGGGAGAGGAACTCGGCCGGCAGCCTCACCTCCGGCAGCTCCTCCGGCAGCCCCCGCTCCTCGAACACCCGCTCGAAATGGGCCCGGCCCTTGTCCGCCCCCTCCTCCCCGTGGAAGCTCCGCACGATCTCCCAGGCCAGCCTCTTCTTGGCCTCCTTGGGGTGAAGGGATTTCACCTCCTCCCAGGGGATGTCGGTGAGGAGGGAGAAGTACTGGGGCATGAGCTCGTCGGGGAGGGACATGAGCTTCCCGAACTGCTCCTCCGGGGGCTCGGCGATGCCGATGTAGTTGCCCCGGGACTGGGACATGGCGTGGACCCCGTCGGTGCCGATGAGCAGAGGCATGGTGAGGATCACCTGGGGCTCTTGGCCGTACTCCCGCTGGATGTCCCGGCCGATCAAAAGGTTGAACCGCTGGTCCGAGCCCCCCAGCTCCACGTCCGCCCGGATGGCCACCGAGTCGTAGGCCTGAGCCAAAGGGTACAGGAACTCCATGATCGTGATGGGCACCCCCTCCCGGAACCGGCGGGCGAAATCGTCCCGCTCCAGCATCCGGGCCACGGTGTAGCGGGCGGTGAGCACGATCACGTCCTCGAAGGAGAGCTTCCCCAGCCACTCGGAGTTGTAGCGCACCTCGGTCCTCTCAGGGTCCAGGATGAGGAAGGCCTGCTCCTTGTAGGAGGCCATGTTGCGCTCGATCTCCTGGGGGGACATGGGCTCCCGGGTCTTGGATTTCCCCGAGGGGTCGCCGATGCGGCGGGTGAAATCCCCCACCACCAGCACCGCGGTGTGCCCCAGATCCTGGAACTGCCGCATCTTGCGGAGCACCACCGCGTGGCCCAAGGTGAGGTGGGGGGCAGAGGGGTCGATCCCCAGCTTCACCCTGAGGGGCCTTCCCTCCCTGAGGGCCCGCTCGAGCTTCCCTGCCAGCTCCTCCCGGGGAAGCAGGGTCTCGGCGTTCCGCTCGATCAGGGAGAGCTGCCGCTCCACCTCCGCCTGGATGTCCACCTCAGATCACCACCGCCGAGGCCACCCGGTCCCCCTCGTTCAGCCGGATCAGCCGCACCCCGCGGGCGTAGCGGGAGAAGGTGCTCACCTGCCCGGCCGGGAACCGGATCACCTTGCCCGAGGCAGTGGACAGGGCCACCTCCTCCTCCGTCCCCACTAGCAGCGCCGCCACCACCTCGCCGGTGTGGCCGTCCAGCTTGATCCCGATCACGCCCTTGCCGCCCCGCCTCTGGCTCGGGAGGTCCGAAAGCTCCACCCGCTTGCCGTAGCCGAGCTCGGTCACCAGAAGCAGCCGCCGCTCCTCCTCAGGCGGGATGGCCACCATGCTCACCACCCGGTCCCCCGGGTTGAGCCGGATCCCGATCACCCCCTTGGAGGGCCGCCGGGTGATCCTGACCTCGCTCTCCGCGAACCGGATGATCTGCCCGCCGGCGGTGGCCAGGAGCACGTCCCCCTCCCCCAGGCTCTGGAGCACCTCCACCAGCCGGTCCTCGGGAGGGGCGGAGTGGGCCAGGATCCCCTTGGTGTGGGCGTTGGCGTAGTCGGAAAGGGCGTTTTTGTTCACGATCCCCTGGCGGGTGGCGATGAGCAGGTACCCGGTGGAGTAGTCCTCCACCGGCAGCACCGCCCGCACCTCCTCGTCCGGCTCCATCTCCAGGAAGTGCCGCAGGTTCTTGCCCACCGAGTCCCGGCCGGAGATGGGCAGGCGCGCCACCGGCAGCTTGAACACCCGCGCCCGGTCGGTGAACACCAGGAGATCGTGGTGGGTGGTGGCGTAGACCATGGTCCGGAGGCCGTCGGCGTCCTTGGTCCGGATCCCGATCACGCCCTTGCCGCCCCGGCCCTGGGCCCGATAGGCGGCACACTCGGTGGCGTTCACATAGCCCTTCAAGGTGACGCAAAGGAGCACGTCCCTCCTTGGGACCTCGGCCTCCTCCAGCGCCTCCAGCTCGTCCGAGGCCACGATGGCCGTCCGCCGCTCGTCCCCGTACTTTTCGGCTATCTCTTTGAGCTCGGCCCGGATGAGGGCGTCCAGCTTCCCCGGGTCGGCCAGGATGGCCTCGTACTCGGCGATGTCCTTTTTGAGCTGGGCGAGCTCTTCGTCCACCTTGCGGCGCTCCAGCCGGGTGAGCTGCGACAGGCGCATCTTCATCACCGCGTCGGCCTGCTTGTCCGAAAGGCCGATCTCCGCAGCCAGCAGGGCCTTGGCCTCGTCCGGGTCGCCCGAGCCCCGCACGATCTCGATCACCTCATCCAGGTGAGCCAGGGCGAGCTGGAACCCCTCCAGGATGTGGGCCCGGTCTTTGGCCACCTTGAGGCGGTGCTCGGTCCTCCGGCGCACCACCCCCCGGCGGAAGGAGAGGAAGGCCCGGATGAGCTGGGGCAGGGACAGGGTCCTGGGTCCCCCGTCCATGATCACCAAAAAATGGCAGGAGAAGGTGCGCTCCAGCGGGGTCAGCTTGTAGAGCTTCTTCAGGATCCGGTAGCCGTCCACCCCCCGCTTGAGCTCCACCACCACCCGCAGCCCCTCCCGGTCCGACTCGTCCCTGAGGTCGGCGATCCCCTCCAGGTCCCCGGACCTGACCTTGGCGGCGATGGCCTCCAGGATGGTGGACTTCCTGACCTGGTAGGGGATCTCGGTGATCACGATGCGGCCTTCCTCCACGAACGCCCGGGCCCGGACCTTGAGCTTCCCCTCCCCGGTCTGGTAGGCCTCCTTTATCCCCTCCTTCCCCACGATGATGCCCCCGGTGGGGAAGTCAGGGCCCGGGATGAGGGGGAGCAGCTCCTCGGCCGTGGCATCGGGGTGGTCCATGAGGTACAGGGTGGCCTGGATCAGCTCCCGGAGGTTGTGGGGCGGGATCTGGGTGGTCATCCCCACCGAGATCCCCCACGCCCCGTTGGCCAACACGTGCGGGAACCGGACCGGCAGCACCTCCGGCTCCTGGAGGGAGTCGTCGAAGTTGGGGACGAAGTCCACCGTGTCCTCGGCCAGCTCCTCCAGGAACTCCATGGCGATGGGGGAGAGGCGGGCCTCGGTGTAGCGCATGGCCGCCGGCTCGTCCCCGTCGATGGAGCCGAAGTTCCCCTGGCCGTCGATCAGGGGGTAGCGGGTGGAGAAGGGCTGGGCCAGGCCCACCATGGCCTCGTACACGGCCATGTCCCCGTGGGGGTGGAACTTACCCATCACCTCGCCCACGATGCGGGCGCACTTCTTGTGGGGCCGGCCCGGGGTGAGCCCCAGCTCCCGCATCCCGTAGAGGATCCGGCGCTGGACGGGTTTTAAGCCGTCCCGCACGTCGGGGATGGCCCGGCCGCGGATGACCGAGATGGCGTAGTCGATGTACGACTGCTCCATCTCGTCTTCGATGAAGGTGACCTGGATGCGCTCCATAGCTGTCTCCAACGGAAAAAGGTTATCCCAAACCGGCTCTGGGGGCCAGGGGCTCGGGGGAAGTGGGGGCTATGGGATGTCCGTCCCCGGCGGGGGGCCGCGCCGGATGCGGGCGTATTGCAACGCCCCGGCCACCCCCAACAGGAGCCCCAGCACCGAGGCCCCGAACGAGAAGAACCCTAGCCCCCAGCTGGGGGCTAGGATTCGAATGACCATCAGGAATGGGAAGATCCACCCCAAGACCAGCAACACAAAGCCGCTAATTATCAGCCGCAGGGACTTCCCCATCGCGGTACAGCCAGCAGGCCACGTAGTGGCCCGGCTGAGGCTCGAACTCCGGCGGCACCTGCACGTCGCACAGCCCCTCGATCATGCGGGAACAGCGGGGGTGGAAACGGCAACCCTCTGGGGGGTTGATCAAGCTGGGCGGCTCGCCAGGGGGCACGTCTTTGTAGGTCTCGGCGTTCTTGGGGTCTGGGTCCGGGATGGCCTCCAGCAGGGCCTGGGTGTAAGGGTGCAAGGGGTTGTGGATGAGCTCCCGCACCCCGGCCTTCTCCACGAACTTGGCCGCGTACATCACGAAGATCCGCTCCGAGAAGTAGCGGATGGTGGACAAGTCGTGGGTGATGTAGATCACCCCCAGCTCGTGGGCCTCCTGCAGCTCCCGCAGCAGCTTCAGGATCTCCACCCGCACCGAGGCGTCCAGCATGGACACCGGCTCGTCGGCCACGATCAACTTCGGCCGCAGCACCGTGGCCCGGGCGATCACCACCCGCTGCTGCTGCCCCCCGGAGAGCATGTGCGGGAATTTGCCCAAGAAGTCCCGCACCGGGGTCAGCCGCACTTCCTCCAGCACCTCCGTCACCCGGGCCAGCCGTTCGGCCCGGGTGCGGGCCACCCGGTTGATGATCAGGGGTTCCTCCAGGATGCGCTGGACGGTCATGAACGGGGGCAGGGCCCCGTAGGGGTCCTGCTGGACATAGCCCACCTGGGAGCGGTACCAGCGGCCCAGCTTGTGCAGGGCCCGCCCTTGGAAGATGACCTCCCCCTTGGTGGGCTGGTGGAGGCCCAACACCGTGCGGGCCAAGGTGCTCTTGCCGCAGCCGGACTCGCCCACGAAGGCCAACGCTTCCTTGGGCCCGAGGTCGAAGGTGACCCCGTCCACCGCCCGCACGAACCCGATCCGGATGAACCCGAACTTGCGGAGCTCAAACCATTTGTGAAGGTCCTTGATCTCAAGCAGCTTTCCGTTTGTCCTTTGCATCACGCCCGTCCTCGGTACAGCCAACAGCGGACCACCCGGCCGTCCTCCAGGGTGAACGGGGGTGGGTCCTGATCACACATCTCGAACCGCTCCGGACAGCGGGGGGCGAACCGACACCCCTCCGGCGGGTTGAGCAGGCTGGGGGGTTTGCCCGGGATGAAGGCCAGTTCCTTGTCTTCTCGCAGCGATGGCACGCTGGCCATGAGCATGCGGGAGTAGGGGTGGTAGGGGTCCTTGTAGAACCCGCCCGCGTGGCTGCGCTCCGCCAGCTGCCCGGCGTACATGACCATGGACTCGTTGGCCAGTTCGCTCGAGGTGGAGATGTCGTGGGTGATGAGGATGTAGGTGAGGGCGAGCTCTTTCCTGATCCTCTTCAGCGAGTTCATGATGTTGGCCTGGGTGAGGACGTCCAAGGCCGAGGTGGGCTCGTCCAGGATGACCAACACCGGGCTGGTGACCAACGCCATGGCGATGATCACCCGCTGGCGCATGCCCCCGGAGAGCTCGAACGCGTAGCGGGTCATGAAGTCCAGCGGCACCCCCACCAGCTTCAGGGCCTCCTCCACCCGGCGCTTGGCCTCCGCCTTGCTCTTGATCCGGTTGTGGATCAGCAGGGGCTCGGCCACCTGATCCGCCACCCTGATCACCGGATTGAGGGCGTTCATGGCCGCCTGGGGCACGAACGACATCTTCACCCAGCGCACCTGGCGGCGGAACTGCTCATCCGAGAGCGACATCACCTCCTGCCCGTCCAGGTACACCTTGCCGGTGTAGGTGTGGACGTTCCGAGGCAGCAGCCGGAGGATGGCCCGGGCCAGGGATGTCTTGCCACAGCCGGACTCCCCCACGATCACCATGGCCCGGTCTGCCCCGAGCTCGAAGCTCACCCCATCCACCGCCCGCAACACCCCTTTGGTGGTCCGGAAATAAAGCCTCAGATCCTCTACCTTGAGAAGGACATCCTGGTTCGCCATGTTAGATCTCCCTCAAGCGTGGGTTGAAGATACGGTCCAAGGCGAAGCCCACCGCAGTGAAGCCCACCCCGGTGAGCATGAGCAGGAACGCCGGTTCCAGCACCCAGTAGTAATAGCCCTTGTACAGGGCCCCGCCGGAGGACGCGTTCTGCAGCACCTTGCCCCAGGTGGGGAGCACCGGGTCACCCAGCCCGATGAAGGCCAGTGACGCCTCCAGGAACACCAAGCTGGGGATCATGATCACGAAGCTGGGGATGAGCAAGGGGATGGCCTTGGGGATAAGGTAGCGGAACACGATCCGGAGGTTACTGGCCCCGTAGCTGCGGGCGGCCTCGATGTAGGGTGCCTCCCGCATCTGGAGGAACATGGCCCGGTTGGTCTTGATGGCCGAGCCGAAGATGCTGAGCACGATGATCGCCCCCAACATCAACCAGATGCTGCGGGAGTAGAAGGTGCCGATCATGATCAGGATGGGCAACGTGGGCAAGATCATCCGCACCTCGGTGATGCGCTGGATGGCGGCGTCCACCCAGCGGGCGTACCACACCCCCACCGCGGCGATGATCAGGCTGGTGACCGAGGTGACCAGGGCCCCGAACAGGCCGAAGGCCAGGGCGATGGGGGTGCCCCACAGCAGGGCCACCATCAGGTCCCGGCGCTGGTCGTCGGTCCCGGCCCACCCGTGCACCCGCCCATAGATGATCAGCCGGGCGTCCAGGTCAGAACCCTCCTCGAACACGTACCCATCCAGCACCAGTTGATAAGTTCCCTGAAGGGGGCGGTCTGGGTTCTCCGGGTCGGCGAACAACCCCACTTCCGGGGGTTGGTTGCCCAGCCGCCTCCTCAAGGTGGTGTCTTGGGAAATCAGCACCCACTCCTCGTGGGAGATGGACTCGGTGTCCAGGCGGAACTCCCGGCCGTCCGGGGTGATCCACAGCACGTCCACGAAGGGCTCCTTGGCCTGGTAAGTGGCGGTGAACCTCAGGGCCAGTTCCTTGGGGAAGGTGTTGGAAGAGTAGTCGAAGGTCAACACCGCCCGGATGTTGGTCGTCCCCCCGCCCAGCGGTTGGACCTGTTTCTCCACCTCGGTGGTGGACAAGATCATGGTTTTGGGCAGGTTCACCCCGGGGAAGATGTTCACCCAGCTGGGCAATGCGTTTCTGGGGTACTCGCGCCAGATCTCTTCCCCGCCCCGCCACAGGCGGATGGCCTCCGAGTAGGGGATGGCGATCACAGTGTAGATGGAAATCGCCACCAGCAGGCCGATGATGAACAGGCCGAACATGGCCGACTTGTACCTGGTAAGCTCTTTGAAACCAGCGATTATTGCTCTCATGTCGGTGCTCCTGCTCCCACCTTCACCCGGGGGTCGACGATGGCGTAGACGATGTCCAGCAGGAACAAGGTCAGGGCGAGCAAGTAAGCGTAGATGACCGTCTCCCCCAGGATGACGGCGATTTCAAATTGTTGGATGGCGGAGTAGTAGAGGCTGCCCAACCCGGGCCAGTTGAACACCGTCTCCAGGATGATGGCCCCCATCCACATCACGATCAACATCAGGGCGAACTGGGTGATGATGGTGGGCAGGGTAGGCCGGAGGATGTAGCGGCGTTCCAGGGCCCGGTTTGGCACCCCCTTGGCCCGCCCCAGCTCCACGTGGTCCTCGCTGGAGAAGATCAAGAAGAAGGTGCGGCGGGAGTAGACGCTGATGAAGAACCCGGACACGAACATAGCGAGGACCGGCAGGATCATGTGCTTGCCCACGCTCAAGGCATAGCCCAGGGTGGTGTCCGGGGGCGGGGCGTCCACCATCCCCCCGAAGGGCAGCACCTTGAGCATGGCGGCGAAGATGAGGATGAGGATGATGCCGTAAAACCACCCCGGGGCGGCCGACAAGGGGGCCAGGGCCACCGACAGCCGGTCGGCTATGGACCCGTAGCGGCGGGACAGGTAGAGGCCGAGGAACAGGGTGGCGAAGAACAAAAGCAGGTTGGCGGTGGAGAACAGCACCAGCGTGGATGGCAGCCGTTCCAGCAAGATCAACCGCACTTCCTTGGACCCCGAGTCGCTGGTGATGATCTTGGCCCGGCCCAAATCCAGCCCCAGGGCCCGCACCAGATACCCCACGCTGCGGCGGATGAACGGGGTATCGAGCCCCAGCCGCTGCCGTTCCAGTTCCACCCGCTCGTCGATGATCCGGCGCTGTTCCGAGGGGGGCAGCTGCTTGAACGCCGGATCCCCCAGCACCTGGAGTCCCACCTGCTCCCGGATCTGGGCCTCCTGGATCTTGTCCACGTACCCCCCCATGCCGGCGATGAACACGGTGAGGTACATGCCCACCACCAGGGAGAACATGAGCGCCAGCCCCCGGAGCAGGAAGTATTTCAACAGTCGGAACGCGTTACCGGACAGCAGGACTCCCTCCCTTCTTGGGTAAATTTTGCTTGTGCATCGAGATCCGCACGCATTCTAACCACCGGCCAGGGATAGCTCAACCACCACCCTGTTTTCTGGCTCAGCCCCGGCCTGGGTGCAGATCACCCGATGCCCTGGCTGCCCACCACCTTCACCCGGGGGTCGACGATGGCGTACACGATGTCCAGCCCGAGGATGGTTATGGCCAGAAGATAGGCGTAGATTGCGGTTTCGCCCACCACCACCCCGATCTCGAACTGCTGCACCGCCCGGGCCAGTTGAACACGTTCTCCAGGATGATGGCCCCCGTCCACATGGTGATCAGCATGAGGGCGAAATCCGTGATGATCACCGGGAGGGTGGGCCGGAGAATGTAGCGGCGTTCCAGGGCCCGGCCGGGCACCCCCTTGGCCCGCCCCAGCTCCACATAGTCCTCGCAAAGTCAAGCTTGGCTTATGCCAGCCCCGAATTTAACTCGCGGATCCACGATGGCGTACACCACATCCAGCACCAGCAACGTGATGGCCAGAAGGTAGGCGTAGATCACGGTGCTGCCCAGGATGACCGGGGTGTCGAACTGCTGGACCGCCATCACCAGCAAGCTGCCCAACCCAGGCCAGGAGAACACGCTTTCCAGGATGATGGCCCCCATCCACATGGTGATCAGCATCAAGGCGAAGCTGGTGATGATGGTGGGCAAGGTGGGCCGGAGGATGTAGCGGCGTTCCAGCAGCCGCGGGGGGACCCCCTTGGCCTGGCCCAGCTCCACGTGGTCCTCGCTGGAGAAGATCAAGAAGAAGGTGCGCCAGCTGTAGATGACGATGAAGATCTCCTCGATGTAAAGGGCCCCCACCGGGAGCACCAGGTGCTTGAGCACGCTCAGGGAGTAGCCCCAGCGGGTCTCCGGCGGCGGGGCGTCCACCATCCCCCCGAAGGGCAGCACCCGCAGCACCGCGGCGAAGATGGTGATCAGGATGATGCCGTAGAACCAGCCCGGGGCGGCGGAGGTGGGGGCCAGGGCGGTGATCAACCGATCCCCCCAGGAGCCGTAGCGGCGGGACAGCCGCAGGGCGAAGAAGATCCCGGTGAAGAAGAGCAGGAGGTCTGCGGTGGCGAACAAAAGCAAGGTCACCGGGAGCCTCTCGGCGATGATCCGCCACACCTGCTTGGAGCCCGAGTCGCTGACGATGTTTTCCGCCCGCCCCAAGTTCAAGGACAGGGCCCGCCACAGGTAGTCCACGCTCCGCAGGAGGAAGGGGCGGTTTAGGCCCAGCCGCTCCCGTTCCAGTTCCACTCGCTGCTCGATGATCTTGCGCTGCTCTGAGGGGGGGAGCTGTTGGAAGGCCGGGTCCCCCAGCACCTGCATCCCCACCTTCTCCCGGATCTCCGCCTCCCGGATCCGGTCCACGTACCCCCCCATGTTGGCGATGAACACGGTGAGGTAGATGCCAACTGCGATGGCTGCTCCCAGGGCCAGCCCCCGCAGGAGGAAGTAGCGCACCAGCCGGATTAGGTTCTCCGTATTCGTCCGTGACACCTTGCCTCCGGGGCCGTTTGAATTCATCAGCGCGATGGGCTCCATGTATACCCCCTCCCCCGGGTTCGCTCAAGGAGCGGGCCAAAAGAAAACGGGGCTGTGGGAAGCCCCACAGCCCCGCTTGGCCCCAGACTCAGGTTACGGGACCAGGAAGGTGGCCTTGGCGAACGAGGCGATGGCCACCGCCTTGGAGGTCACCACCACCTCCAGGATGGCGGTCCCGGAGGGCAGTTCCTTCACCACGCTGGCGGGCAGGTTCACCACCCACTCCCCAGGCGTGCCCAGGTACTCGCCCATCCCGGTGTAGGCCAGCTCCCGGTTGGCGTCGAACACCAGGAACTTCACCTGGTCCACGAACTCGGTGGGATAGGGCTCGCCCTTGAAGGTGACGTGCACCGGCACGATGGAGCCGAAGTCGTTCAGCACCCGCGGCCCGGCGATCTCCACCTCCGGGATCATGGGCTCCCCGAACACCAGCCACTTGTCGGCCGGATCCGGGAAGTCGGCGAACTTCTCAAGCACGATGATCCCGGCCACCGGGTCCACGTCGGCCAGGTAGAAGGGCCCGTTGCCCACCCAGAAGTGCCCCTTGTCGTTGTACCAGTTCAACAGGTTCTGGTAGCGGGCCTGGGCCTCGGCCTCGGTGATGTACTGCCCCAGGGTGGGCTCGTAGGGGATGAAGGTCTCGGCGATGGCCTGGTCCAGGTAGCCCTTGAGCACGTCCAGGCTGGGCCCGGCGATCAGGTTCATCCACTCGACGCCCAGGGTGTCAGCTTTGTCCGCGGTGAAGGCCAGCTCCCCGGCCCCCTCGGCCAGGATGCCGATGGCCAACACGTGCCAGAAGCCAGGGCCCTGCCCGTAGTAGGCGTCCCAGGTGGCCGCGTCGGCGATGTACTCGGCGTCCAGGTACCAGAGGTCCATGTAGGTCTCGATCACGAGCGGATCCTCAGAGATGATCCGCACGCCCTTGAAGTACTGCTGGAAGGACTCGAAGTCCGGCACCGCCGACTCGTCGAAGATGGCCGACTCGGGCTTGGCCCGGTCGAAGGTCAGGATCATGCCCAGGACGATGTCCTCGATGTCCACCGTGGAGCCGTCGTGCAGCGGCTGGCCCAGGAAGTCGTCGGAGTAGTAGATGACGGTCTTGGTGAGGGCGGTCAGCCCCTCGGGGTGCTTCTCGCCCACGGTGATGAACCGCTGCTCGGTGGCGTCCCAGTCGATCCAGGCATCCTCAGGCACCTGGATCTCGGGGGCGAACTCCAAGGTCACCCAGTCCAGGGTCACCCCCACCGGCAGGCCTTCCTTGACCGTGACCTCGGCCCGCTCCACCCGCTGCGGGTGCACCAGCCCGGTGTAGGGGTCAGGCAGGGTGGGGATGTCCGCGGTGCCGCGGATGGGCATCATGTCGTAGATCCAGTTGGTACCCCCGATGGGGTTCCAGGGCTCGTTGATGATGTCGATCACGCCCACGTTGACCGTGCCGCCCACCTGGCCCTCCCAGCGGATGGCGTAGGCCCACAGCCAGGAGCCGTACACGCCGCCGGCCAGGTCAGAGGCCACCGACAGGCCCTTGCGGAACAGGAAGTAGGGGGACTCGTGGACCACCCACACCCGCACCGAGTCCTTCAGGGCCAGCTCCACCGCCCGGGCGAACAGCTCGGCCCGCTCCTCCAGGGTGGTGAAGTCCCGGCGCCCCAGCCGGTCACAGATCTCGTCGAACTCGGGGTCCGGGGTATAGGCCTGCCACAGCGGGAAGGGGAGGCCGCGGGTGGTGTAGAAGAAGTCGAAGTTGCCGCCCTGGTCGCGGTTGATGGCGGTGGTCACCCAACCGGCGGTGTAGTAGTGGAAGCAGCCCTCGGCCGGGTCGGTGAAGATCCAGCAGGGAGCCGCCTCACGGGAGGTCTTGTAGTCCCGGCGGACCACGAACCCCAGGTCCTCAAGCAAGGTGGCGATGTAATCGCCGATCTCCAGGCGCTCGTCCTCCACCCGGATCAGGCCGATGATCTCCACCGGCTCGCCCTTGTAATGCCAGACGCCGTCCACCAGCTCTGCCCCCAAGGCCTCCATCTCCCGGGTGATGATCTCCCGGGCCCGGTCCGGGTCATGCTGGTAGCGGAGCTCGATGGCCCGGAAGGTCTCGATGTAGCGCGGGTAGTCGGGGAAGGTGGGGGTCACCGGGGTGTAGCGGGGGATGGCCAGACCCTGGTAGATCTCCTCGGCGATGTACTCCCGGTCGATGAGCCAGTTCAAGGCCTCGCGGATGGCGGGCACGGAGAACGGGTTCAGGCGGCCGTCGTTGAACTCAGGCCCGTAGGGGTTGAGGGTGATCTCCACGTACACCCCGTAGGCGCGGGCCATGTCGAACACCTCCGGGGCCGCCTGAGCGCGGGCGAACAGGTCTGCGTCGGTGAGGGCATAGGCGAACAGGTCCAGCTCCCCGGCCTCGATCATGGCGAAGGCGGTGGAAGCGTCGGCCACTTCCTGGAACACCACCTGGTCCACCCAAGCCCCCGTGGGCACCTCTTGCCCGAAGGCAAACAAACCTACCAGCAAGCAAGCCAGCACAGCAAAGCCTGTCTTCACGTACTCCTCCTTTTTCTCTTTGGAACTCGGTTTTTAGAGTGGTGAGGTGCTCTTCGGCTTTCACCCCCTTTTCCTTTGAGGACATGATGTCGGCCAAAGGGCCGCTCAAATATTATACAGGGTGGAAGCCGATTCGTTAAGTCCCCCTCCTGTTCCCCCGGTGCAGGCCGAGTGGGGGTGATATAATCGGGGTGACGACGCAACGAGAGCTGCCCGACACGGGCCGAAAAGGAGGCCGCAGATGGAGATCCTCAAGGTCGCGTCGAGTTCCAATCCCAATGCGGTGGCTGGGGCCATTGCCGGGGCCCTGGAGAACGACGGCATCGTGGAGGCCCACGCCATCGGAGCTGGCGCCGTGAACCAAGCCGTCAAAGCCATCGCCATCGCCCGCCGGTTGGTGGAGCGGGAAGGGGAGGCGGAGATCAAGGTGGTCCCCGGTTTCATCGACGTGGAGATCGGGGGGGAACTTAAGACCGGGCTTAGGTTTGTGATCGAAAAGTAAATGCAGCTCGAGGCCCGCGCCAGGGCCGCCATCTCCCAAGCCCTCCAGGAGCTGGGGATGGTCTGCCCTGAACCCCTGCCAGTGGAAAGGACTCGCCCCGAGTTCGGAGACATCTCCAGCCGGGTGGCCTTCGTATTGGCGAGGGAGCTGGGGGGCTCCCCCCAGGAGGTGGCCAGCAAGATCGCCGGTGCCCTGGCCGGACACCCGGAGCTGGCAGAAGCGGCCGCGGTGGGAGGGTTCGTCAACCTCAGGTTCGCCCCCCACGCCCTGCACCGGCTCCTGAAGGAGATCCTGCAAGCGGGGGAGGAGTATGGCCGGCGGGACCTGGGCCGGGGGAGGAGCCTCCAGGTGGAGTTCGTCTCCTCCAACCCCACCGGCCCCCTGACCGTGGGCCATGGCCGCCAAGCGGCCCTGGGGGACGTGCTGGCCAACCTGTTTCAGGCCCTGGGGTGGCAGGTAACTCGGGAGTACTACCTAAACGACGAGGGCCGGCAGATCGACCTCCTGGCCCAGTCCCTGTGGGCTCGGTACCGGCAGGCATTGGGGGCTGAGACCCCCCTCCCAGAGGGGGGGTACCAGGGGGACTACCTGATCCCCATCGGGGAGGAACTGGCCGAAAAATGGGGGGACCGCTACCCGAGCTGGGACGCGGGCGCAAAAGAGGCCTTCCGCCGGGAGGCGGTGGGCCGCATGCTGCGCCTGATCCAGGAGGACCTGGAGGCGTTCGGGGTTTCCTTCGACGTCTGGACTCGGGAGGGGGACCTGCACCGGCGGGGGTTGGTGCGGGAAACCTTCGAGGCCCTGCGGGAGCGGGGCGCCGTCTACGAGCGGGAAGGCGCCTTCTGGATGCGATCCAAAGAACACGGGCTCGCCCGGGACCCGGTGCTGATCCGCTCTGACGGCACCCCCACCTATCTCATGGTGGACATCGCCTACCACGTGGACAAGTTCCGCCGGGGCTTCGCCCGGGTGATCGACGTCCAGGGGGCAGATCACGCCGAGGAGCAACAGCAGGTGAAGCTGGCCCTGAGGATCCTGGGCTACCCTGATGATTTCCTCCACTACTGCGTCCACCAGTTCGTCACCCTCAAGGGCCGGGCAGGGGTGGAGAAGATGTCCACCCGGGCCGGCCGGTTCATCCGCCTGGGAGACCTGATAAGCGAGTTGGGCCGGGATGTAGTGCGCTACTTCATGGTGCGGAGGAAGCCCGAAAGCCACCTCACCTTCGACTACGAACTGGCCAAGAAGACCAGCATGGAGAACCCGGTCTACTATGTGCAGTACGCCCACACCCGCATCGCCTCCATCTTCCGGGAGGCGGGGGAATCCGCGAGGCGTGACGCATTAGGCGTGACCGAAGCAGATCTATCTTTCCTGACCGATCCGGAGGAGCTCGCTTTGATCAAGGAGCTGGACCGGTTTCCGGATGTGATCCTCCAGGCCAGCGAGTTCTCCCCCCACCTTCTGTGTGAGTACTTGGAGGGGGTGGCGGGCCTGTTCCACCCTTACTACAGCCGGGTGCGGATTCTGGGCCAAGGGGAGGCCACCCTGGCCAGGTTGGCCCTCCTTTCTGGCATCCAACTGGTGCTGCGGCGGGGGCTTTCCCTGCTGGGGGTGTCTGCCCCGGAGGAGATGTAGATGGCCCTGTGGGAGAAGCTGAAGCAGGGTTTGGCCCGGACCAGGGAGGGGTTGTTGGCCCCCATCGAGGCGGCGGTGCGGGGGCAGGGGGCCCTGACGCAGGAGACTTGGGAGGAGCTGGAGGACTTGCTGCTGGCCGCCGACGTGGGGCCGGAGCTGGCCGGGGAGCTGGTGAGCCGGCTGCGGGAGCGCTTCGATGGCCAGTCCCCCGCGTGGGAAGAGGTGCAGGCGGCCCTGGAGGAGGCAGTGGGGGAGCTCTTGTCCGGGGCAGAGCGGCCCTGGTCCCCGCCGGAGGGCAGCCCCGGGGTGCTCCTGTTCGTAGGGGTCAACGGTTCCGGAAAAACCACCACTTGTGTGAAGGTGGGGCGGTGGTTGGCCGGGCAGGGGCAGCGGGTGCTGTTGGCGGCGGCGGATACCTTCCGGGCGGCGGCCATCGATCAGCTCCGGCGCCTGGGGGAGGAGGCCCAATTGGAGGTGATCGCCCACCGCCCTGGGGCCGACCCGGGGGCGGTGGTGCACGATGCCCTGGCCCACGCCCGCAGCCAGGGCCATCGCTACCTGGTGGTGGACACCGCCGGGCGCCTGCAGACCAAGCGGCCGCTGATGGAGGAACTGGGCAAGATCTGCCGGGTGGTGGAGAAGCTGCAGGGGCGTCCCCCGGAGGAACGGCTGCTGGTGGTGGACGCTACCGTGGGCCAAAATGCCATCTCCCAGGCGGAGCTGTTCCACCAGGCGGTGGGGCTCACCGGGCTGGTGGTGACCAAGCTGGACGGGTCGGCCAAGGGGGGGGCAGTCCTCCCCATCTGGCGGGCCCTGGGCATACCCATCCTCTGGCTGGGGGTGGGGCAGGCACTTTCCGATCTGGTTCCCTTCCGGGCCCGGGACTTCGCCCGAGCCCTGGTACGGAGGTGAGCATGAAAAAGCTGGTGTACTTGTTCGGAGGCGAGAGGACGGATGGCAGCGCTGAGCTCAAGGCGCTGTTGGGGGGCAAGGGGGCCAACCTGGCGGAGATGGCTCGCATCGGCATCCCTGTCCCCCCAGGGTTCACCATCACCACCGAGGTGTGTCGCTTCTATTATCAGAATGGGGAGCGGTTCCCCGAGGGTCTGGAAGAGGAAGTGAAGGCCGGGATCGCTTTCCTGGAGGAGGAGACCGGGCGGCGGCTGGGAGATCCGGAGAATCCCTTGCTGGTGTCGGTGCGTTCCGGGGCTCCGGTGTCCATGCCCGGGATGATGGACACCATCCTCAACCTGGGCCTGAACGACACCTCGGTGGAAGGCCTCGCCGACAAGATCGATCCCCGGTTCGCCTACGACTCCTACCGGCGCCTGATCGCCATGTACGGCAACGTGGTGCTGGGGTTCAAGGACGAGCGGGGCGACCCCTTCGACCAGCTGATGCAGGAATTCAAGCGGAAGAAGGGGGTAGACACCGACCTGGAGCTCACCGCCGAGGACCTGCGGGAGCTGATAGAGGCCTTCAAGGCCTATTACCGGGACCGGGGCCAGCAGTTCCCCCAGGACCCCTGGGAGCAGCTGTGGGGGGCGATCCGGGCGGTGTTCCGCTCCTGGAATAACGAGCGGGCCCGGGTCTACCGGCGCCAGTACCGCATCCCAGACGATTTGGGAACCGCGGTGAACGTCCAGGCCATGGTGTTCGGCAACCTCAACCAGCGCTCCGGCACCGGGGTGGCCTTCACCCGGGACCCGGCCACCGGCGAAAACGTGCTTTACGGGGAGTACCTGCTGGCGGCCCAAGGCGAGGACGTGGTGGCCGGGATCCGCACCCCCAAGCCCATCGCCAAGCTGCAGGAGGAGATGCCCGAGATCTACGACCAACTCCTCCAGATCCGGGAGAAGCTGGAGCGGCACTACCGGGACATGCAGGACCTGGAGTTCACCATCGAGGACGGCAGGCTCTACCTCCTTCAGACGCGCACCGGAAAACGCACCGGCTTCGCCGCGGTCAGGATCGCAGTGGAGATGGTGAGGGAGGGGTTGATCACAAAGGAGGAGGCCATCCTCAGGATCGACCCCGCCGAGCAGGTGTACCAGCTCCTCCAGCCCATCTTCGACCCTGAGGAGAAGAGGAAGGCGAAGGTGATCGCCAAGGGGCTGGCGGCGGGGCCGGGAGCTGCCACCGGCCGCATCGCCTTCTTCCCCGACGACGCGGTGAAGCGGGCGGAGGAAGGCCCGGTGGTGTTGGTGCGGGAGGAGACCTCTCCGGAGGACATCGAGGGGATGCTCGCTGCCCAGGCCATCCTCACCGCCCGGGGCGGCCTCACCTCCCACGCCGCAGTGGTGGCCCGCCAGGAGGGCAAGGTAGCGGTGGTGGGCTGCGAAGCCCTGCACATCGACTATGAGGCCCGCACGGTGACTGCCGGGGACGTCACCCTCAAGGAGGGCGACTGGATCTCCATCGACGGGTTCAGCGGCGAGGTGCTGGAGGGGAAGGTGCGCACCATCCCCTCCGAGGTGATCCAGGTGCTCATCGAGCGCAAGAGGGCCCCGGAGGAGGCCCCCATCTACCAGGTGTTCGCCGAGCTCATGGGGTGGGCGGACGAGCGGCGTAAGCTGGGGGTGCGGGCCAACGCCGACAAGCCGGACCAGGCGCAGGTGGCCCTGGCCTTCGGCGCCGAGGGGATCGGCCTCTGCCGCACCGAACATATGTTCTTCGCCGAGGATCGCCTCCCCCACATGCAGCGGGCCCTGATCGCCCAACACCCCGCCGAGCGGGGCCAGGCCCTCAAGCGGCTGGCGGAGATGCAGGTGGCCGACTTCGAGGGCCTGCTCGAGGTCATGGATGAAAAACCGGTGATCATCCGCCTGCTGGACCCCCCCATGCACGAGTTTCTGCCCAAGCCCCAAGAGGAGGAGAAGATCAACGAGATCGCCTCCGAGTTCGGGGTCTCCCCGGAGGAGCTGCGGGCCCGGATCGAGGCGTTGCGGGAGATGAACCCCATGCTGGGGCACCGGGGGGTGCGGCTGGGGCTCACCCACCCGGACATCTATGAAATGCAGGCCCAGGCCATCTTCCGGGCCGCCTGCCGGCTGAAGAAGCGGGGCAGAAGCCCCTATCCCAAGGTGATGATCCCCCTGGTGGCCCACGTGAACGAGATGCGGGCGATGCGGGAGCTGGTGGACCGGGTGGCCAAGCGGGTGATGGAGGAGGAGGGGGTGGAGGTCCAGTACCAGGTGGGGACCATGATCGAGATCCCCCGGGCCGCCCTCACTGCCGACGAGATCGCTAAGGAGGCCCAGTTCTTCTCCTTCGGCACCAACGACCTCACCCAAATGACCTTCGGCTTCTCCCGGGACGACGTGGCCAAGTTCATCGGCCACTACATCCAGGAGGGGATTTTGCCTGAGGACCCGTTTGCCACCCTGGACACCCGCGGGGTGGGGGAGCTGGTGCGGCTGGCGGCGGAGCGGGGGAAGGCCAGCCGGGCGGATTTGGAGGTGGGGATCTGCGGTGAGCACGGGGGGGAATCCCGCTCGGTGCACTTCTGCCACCAGGCGGGGCTGGACTACGTGTCCTGCTCCCCGTACCGCCTGCCGGTGGCCCGGCTGGCCGCGGCCCAGGCGGCCCTAAGGGGGTGAGAGGAGCCCGGGGACTCCCCGGGCGGCGGGATGTGGCAATTTGTGGCCCGGCGGCTGCTGGGCTTCCCCCTCACCCTGCTGGCGGTGGGGGTGGCGGTATACCTGCTTTTGCTGGTGGTCCCGGGGGACCCGGCCCGGCTGATAGTGGGCCCGGAGGCCACCGAGGAGGCTTACCAGCAAGTCCGGCTCAAGTTGGGGCTGGACGCCCCGTGGCCGCTGCGGCTGGCCCGCTGGCTAGGGGGGGTGGTGCGGGGTGATTTGGGGCGCTCGCTGGCCTCGGACCTGCCGGTGGGGGGGTTGGTGGGGCGGGCCCTGGCCCTCACCCTGCCCCTGGCCCTGTTGGCCCTGGGGTTTGCCTTGGTGGTGGGGCTCCCGTTGGGCACGGTGGCCGCCCTCCGGCCGGGGAGCTGGCTGGACCTCGCCACGGTGGGCTTTTTGCAACTGGGCCAGGCGATCCCCGGCTTCTGGCTGGGAATTTTCCTGATCGAGATCCTCTCTGTGCGGCTGGGGTGGCTGCCCGCCGGGGGGTTCCCGGGTTGGGAAGCCGGGGGGGAAGCCCTGGCCCACCTGGTGCTGCCGGCGGTGGCCCTGGGCCTCCCCTGGGGGGCCTACCTGGCCCGCATGGCCCGGGCCGCCCTGGCCGAAGTCCTCTCCGCCCCCTACATCCGAACTGCCCGGGGAAAGGGGCTCCCAGAAGGGCAGGTGGTGCTCCGGCATGCGTTCCGACCGGCCCTGGTCCCCCTGCTCACCGCGGCTGGCCTCACCCTGGGGCGGTTGGTGGCCGGCGCGATCGTGATCGAACACCTGTTCGGCCTGCCGGGCTTGGGGCAGCTGGCCCTGGGCGCGGTGCGGGCCCGGGACCTGCCCCTGCTCTCCGGCTCCGCCCTCACCGTGGCCGGGCTCGTCGCCGGGGTGAGCCTGGTGGTGGACCTCTTGTACGGGGCCTTGGACCCCCGCGTTCGCTACCGATGAGGGCCAGGGGATTGGGGCTGAAGGTGGGGTTGGGGTTGGTAGGGCTCACGGTGGGGCTCACGTTGGTGGGGTTGGTTTGGCTTCCCGCCGACCCTCTGGCCTTCTCCCCCCAGCGGCTTTCTCCCCCCAGCCTGGCCCACCCCTTGGGCACGGATTGGTTCGGGCGGGACCTGTTGGCGCGGATCCTGGTGGGGGGGCGGGCCAGCTTGG
>ENA-OSAI01000120-OSAI01000120.1-marine-sediment-metagenome-genome-assembly--contig:-NODE-120-length-47612-cov-13.760498_pt1 | contig 47612 bp, 43 predicted proteins | sample MGYA00237871_ERZ529316 | MGnify/ENA primary metagenome ERZ529316 (study PRJEB26369, sample SAMN03142814) | marine sediment metagenome | biome: marine; feature: borehole; material: sediment...
AAGGTCCTAGCCTTATCATACGGTTCCAGCCTCGCACATAAGAATTTCCTGGCCATGGGATTAAGAGAGCACATGGACATTCAAACTACAACCGGGTAAAGAATTACATATGATAAGCAGGTTTGCACGCTTTCCAAGCGGTTTGACCACGGGATGTGATAGCACTTTCCTTCCGCTATATCTATCTTCATTATAGCACTAGGACCTTTTTACAAACATAGCAACAAAGATTTAAAACATAAAAATGTATAAAATCATATTGATCTTATACAAATATTATACGAGGATGTGTTTAGATGAAATATCTTACAATGAATAATGGACTAGCAATACCTGTATTAGGAACTGGAACGAATACATATGGTAAAGAAAATAATGATTTTAATGGCAAGATTACTTATGATACAAAAGAACTAAAGTCAGCGATAGATTTAGGTTATCGATTAATAGATACCGCTATTTATTACAGAAATGAAGCGGTTATCGGGAAAGCAGTTAAAGAATCAAATATCGATAGAAGTGAGTTTTTTATCACATCAAAAATTCCTGCAGATAAAGAGTTTACTGAAACTGATGATATTATTACATCACACGTAGAACAATCACTGAAGGAACTAGATATGGAGTATATTGATCTTTACTTAATTCATTTCCCACTTGAAACAAATGAAGAGAACCTGCGAGTGTGGAAAGTATTAGAAACTTTTGTTGATAGCGGTCTTATAAGATCGATTGGTGTGTCCAACTTTGATGAAGATCAACTATCTTATTTGATTAAACATGCTCGTATAAAGCCTGTACTCAATCAATTTCAGTCTTATCCTGGGAAGCATCAACAATCATTGATTGATTTTTGTATAGCGAACAAGGTTATTCCTGAAGCATATCAATCACTTGCTAAATTGGATACTAAAACAAAAGATAAACTTGTTGAATTATCAAAACCTTATAAGAAAACTTGGAGCCAAATTGTTTTAAATTATCAAATCAATCAAGGACTAGTGGTGATTCCTAAATCACATAGCAAGAAACATCAGGCGGAAAATATAGATGTTTTTGATTTCACATTGACAATAGAGGGTATAAAGACTATTAAAAATATGAATTGAAATTAAGCTCCTAATTTTTAGGAGCTTTTATTATGAGATTAAAATTATGATAAAGATTGTGTTGAACTTTGTTTTTCGTAATTTTTATTGTAATTATAGATTATTAGGTAGATACTGTAGGTATAGATATCAAAAAATATATGATTCTTTATGTGGATGAAGTAAGAGAAGGGAATGTATGTAATGAAAACTAAAACACTGAGATCTTTTTTTGTAATTACTTTTATTTGGGCATGGGTTTTATGGTTGCCGTTTGTTTTGCCTACGTTTGGATTATATGAAATGAATATAACACTTGAAGGATTGGTTATGTTGGCGGTAATGCTGGGTGCTTTTGGACCTTTGGTTTCAGCAATGATTTTAACTTATCGTCAAGGTGGAAAAGAAAAATTGAAACAATTCTTTCGTAAATGTCTAGATGTGAAGATCAAACCTATTTATTATGGGATGGCATTCATCCTTGGATTGTCTGTGACAGCAATTGCACATTATTTAACCATTCTTACAGGATTAGATGAGTTACCAAATAATTTAATCCCAGAGGGAATAAATCTACCATTATATGTTCTAATTGTTCCATATACATTAATGCTTTTTATACTTGGTGGTGGTCAAGAAGAGTTTGGTTGGCGAGGTTTCGCACAAGAACCAATGCAAGAGAGATTTGGTGTTTTAAAAGGAAGTTTAATAATTGGGTTAATCTGGAGTATATGGCATGCGCCACTTTGGCTCATTATTGGTGAAGGACATTCATATTATCCTTTCCTTGCTTTCACTGTTTATACAACAAGTTGGTCTGTGATCATCGGAATCATGTACAACCTATCTGGCAAAAAAATGATGATTGCTTGGATTATGCATGTTCTTGGTAATTTATCAGTTCCTTTGTTTCCAGTCTTATTCTTAGAAGATGTTCCTCAACCAGGTTATTGGGTTTGGGCTACATTAAATCTTTTGCTTGCGATAGGAATGATAGTTTGGGTTCATTACAAAAAACGTGAAGCGCTTGGAGCTAGGTTATAAGTAATGAATCTTGCTATTAGTCAAATTGAGATAGAAGTTGAGTTATTTAAGTGATAGATTTATCAATAAAAACACACTTTCAAATTTGAAAGTGTGTTTTTGTATTTCTTATAATTGATACTTATATTGCTTAATTATCTCCTCTGCAGTTAGTATTCCATCAACTGCTGCAGTCATGATACCACCTGAATATCCTGGACCTTCACCCATTGGATAAATCCCTTCAACGTTTGTTTGGTGGAATCTATCTCTATATATTCTTACAGGAGAGGATGATTTTGTTTCTGGACCAGTTAATACAGCATCTTTACTTGCGAAGCCTTTGATTTTTTTATCAAAATAAACTAAGGCTTCTTTTAAGGTATCTGTGATATATTTCGGGTATAAATCTTGCATTCTTACAAAATGATAACTCGGTTGAACTGTTGGTATAACTTCACCAACTGTGGTTGAATTTTGATCGTTCAAAAAATCGCCAACCAACTGGATAGGATTAGAGTAATCTTTTCCTGCGAGTGTAAAAGCTAGTTTTTCAAACTCTTGTTGGTAAGTAATACCCGCCAAAGGATGACTACTTGGATAGTCTTCAGGAGTCACATTGACGAGTAATGAAGCATTGGCATTTGCTCCATTTCTCTTTGAGTAACTCATACCATTTGTAACGACAGTGTTTTCTTCACTTGTTGAATTGACGACGTAACCTCCAGGACACATACAAAATGTATAGGCTGATCTCCCACTAGGAGAATGATAATTTAATTTATATTCTGCAGCTCCAAGTGCAGGATGATTGTGAAAATCTCCATATTGTGATTGATTGATCATTTCTTGTTTATGTTCTATTCTTACACCAATGGAAAATGGTTTTTGGGACATCTCAATTCCTCTATCTAATAACACACGAAATGTGTCTCTAGCAGAATGTCCAATTCCTAATAGACATACATTCGCAGGAACTCTTTCTTCATCATTTACAATGACTCCTACTAGTTTATTATCTACAATCTCAAAATCAGTCACTTTTGAGTCAAACCTTACATCTCCACCATTTGCAATAATTTCTTGTCTGATATTTTTGATTACTCTTTTTAAAACATCTGTTCCAATATGCGGTTTGTTGGCATATAGGATTTCCTCTTGCGCACCAGCTTGAATGAATTCTTTTAAAACAAAACGAGATCTAAGATTTTTCACTGACGTCGTTAACTTACCATCAGAGAATGTACCTGCGCCACCTTCGCCATATAAAATAGATGCTTGCTCTTTAAAAACTCCTGTTTTAAGAAAGGCATTCCATTCTTTTGTCCTTTTTGATACATCATATCCTCTTTCTAAGACGATTGGATTGTATCCTTTGCGTGATAGTAATAACGCAGCGAAAATGCCAGATGGTCCAAATCCGACAATGACTGGCCTATGAGAAAGTTCTTTAAGTCCTGATGCTACTTCTTGATATGTTAAATCAGGAGTTTGTGACATATTATTTTGTTGTTTTGATAGGTAGGATAACTCATTTTTTACTGTGATATCAACTGTATAGACAAAGTGAACATTTGATTTTTTTCTAGCGTCTACCGCTTTTTTAAATATCTGAAGTGAAATAAAATGATCTTGCTTAATTTTATATTTCGAAAGAACCAATTTTGTTAAATTGGCTATTTCTTCTTGATGTGTTATTGCATCATCAAGATTCAATTTTAAGTTCGTTAAACGTATCATCTAAACATCCTTACTTGCATGAAGTCCAGCCAAATATCCACTCGACCATGCCCATTGTAGATTGTACCCTCCACATCGTCCATCGATATCCATTAACTCACCTGTGAAGTATAATCCTTTTACTTTTTTTGATTCCATTGTTTGATGATCTATTTCTTCAACAGAAACGCCACCAGCTGTGACTTGTGCATCGTTGAATGATTTACTACCCTTGATGAGGAATCTCCAATCAAATAGTAAATCGATTAATCGATTTAACTGTTTTTCTGATAAGTCTCTCACCAATGTATTTTGTTTTTCAATGTTTGCTTCTTTTAATATCGCAGAAATGTAACGTTTGTGTATCAGTCCTACTAAACTAAAATCAACTGCTTTATCTTTTGAATGATTGAAACGCTTGATGACTTGCGTTTTTGATAATCCCGATACCAGTTGTAATTTAATGTATGCTTTTTCTCCTTTGGTATAAAGATCCATGGCTTTTCTAGAAAGTTGTAAAATTGTTGGGCCACTTATTCCATAATTGCCAAAAAGTATGTCTCCTTCTTCTTGTCCAACGACTTGGTTTTTATAGATTAATTCAACCTTAGTAGGCATTTTGATGCCTTGTAGATGATTGAGATAAGGACTTTCCAATTTTAGTTTTACCAATGCTGGGAAGACTGTTGTTATCTTATGCCCTAAATCTTCTGCCAATTGATAACCAGACCCGTCACTACCTGATTTTGGCATCGCTTTTCCACCAGTCGCAAGGATCACTTTATCAGCATCAAAACTTCGACCATCTTCTAAATATGTTGTAAAAGAACGGTTTGTTCTAATAATAGAAACTACTTTTGCTTCAGTTATAATTTCTACATTAAGGCGATTTAACTCATAAATGAACACATCAATGATACTTGAGGCTTGTTCACTTAAAGGATAGGCTTTTCCCTCGTTTTCAACTTTGGGTTCAATCCCTAGTGTTTTAAAAAAATCCATTGTTCTTGATGGATTAAACACACTAAGACCATAACTTACAAAATCTTGGTTATTATAATCTGTGACATTTGCCATTGTATTTGTATAATTACATCGACCATTTCCCGTCACTAATATTTTTTTTCCAATTCGATCATTTCTCTCTAAGATGGTCACATGTGCATTGTTTTGTGCAGCTACACATGCAGCAAGCATTCCGCTAGCTCCACCACCAACTATTAATATGTTTTGTTTTTTCATACAATCACCTCAACCTATTATACCTATCAGAAACTTATATTCAAGATGTTAAGTCTTCTAATAACTATTATACATTATACCATACTCTTTATTTTTAATGATATCGAACCTAAATACTTTTTATTATAGATGGCATAATAAAAGCCTTGTTAGCTTATATGTTAGTCTATATACTACCTGGATATTATCATGATGTATGATATAATATTATTTAAAATAGGAGAAATATATTTATGATGTTTAAGTTGTAAATGGGGGAAAGATGCAATGGATAAAAGAAAGGATACTTTAATGGGGCAAACAAAACTTAGTGTTAAAGGAAGAGATTTCTATATCAATGGAAAGTTGGTATATGATGAAGTAGATGTGGATGATCATTCAAAAGGACTATTGATGAATGCGAGGTTCATTCAAGGGATTTTTGATGATCAGTTTGATAGGAAAAGGTATAATAGGTTCGGGAAAATATTTAATCCAGATCAACATACGGATGATTTTATTGCCGCATTACCTGAGTGGTATAACTATGGGTTACGCGCAGTAACAGTAGGAATGCAAGGTGGTATGCCAGTCTTTACAATGGATATTAGAACAGTTGATCATAATCCGTTTGGTCCTGATGGAAAAATATTTGATCAGGCATATGCTAAAAGATTAGACAAAATCATCCAAGCCGCAGACAAACTAGGTATGGTTGTTATTGTCAATATCTTATATTGGGCGCAAGCGTTACGGCTTAATAATGATGAAACTATTATCGATGTGCTAAAAAGTGCTTGTTATTTTTTAAAGAACGGACACTACACCAATATCATCATTGATGTTGCTAACGAATATAATATTGATATGTGGAATGACTTAAAAATGATACAGAATCCTAAAAGTATGAAAAACTTGATTGAACTTGTCAGAGAAGAATCAGGTGGTATGCTTGTTGGGAGTAGTGGTGGAGGCGGTCTAGTAGATCAAGAAGTCGTAGATGCTAGTGATGTTGTACTTATTCATGGAAACGGTCTTACAAGAGGAGAATACTATGATTTTGTATTAAAGGTACAAAAGATGGCTCCTAATAAACCAATACTTTGTAATGAGGATTCTCCATGTATATCTAGATTAGATATAGCGCAGCTAACCCATACTTCATGGGGGCATTATGACAATTTCACCAAACAAGAGCCACCATGTGACTGGGGCATTACAAAAGGTCAAGATTTCTTTTTTGCTCGCAGAATGGCAAGCGTTTTAGGGATAGAACTTAAAGAACTGTGTCTAGAAGATCAGTTTTACTTACAAGGTCTTGAACCTAATACATCGTGGAATGGAAGACGGTGGATACGTCTTGCGGCAGAATATCCTGAAAAGATCAATTATGTAAATTTCTATAGAAATGGAGTTTTTATATATAGAAGTTATGATGAACTATTTTTTATGTATCGCGAAACTACTTGGATACAAAAACCTTGGATAGTGAAAAAAGATGATAAGACATGGACAGCGGAAATTGTCTTGCATGATGGAACTACATTGATAAAAACGCAAACTGTTTAACTTGGTTATTGAGCAATGAATATCCTATGAAGAAAACATCTAAAGAATTGTGTTTAATTAATACAGACACAATAAAAAAGAGACATATTAGAATATAATTTCTAGTATGTCTCTTTTGATATACTAATAAATAGTGAATGAATATGAGAAATCAATATAGAATAGATATGTAAATTAATTACAACTGAGCAATGTATTTGTTTTTTGCTGTGTAGATTGCAGTAAGGACCATTGCTATTGCGGCACCATAAAATAAGTACATTACTCCAAAGTAGGTGATGACAACACCTGCTAAGGCAATTGCAATAGGAGATAATCCATTTGAGATTACGCTCGTTACACTAAACACGCGCCCCATCATCTCTTTGTCAACTTGTTTACGTAGGGATACTTCGAAAGGGATATTTAAAAGTCCGTTGTATATTCCCATAATCACCATTAAAGGAATACTAATGGCAAAGATAAAAATAGTAAAAGAAACGTAATCTCGCATAAATAATTCAAGTGCGATGACAAATAACACAAACATTGTGGCCATACCAAGCATACCTTTGATGATGTGTGGGCTTTGTCGCTCTGATTGAACTTTGGTCATTAAAATCATGCTCATGATGATGACACCGACTGGAAATGTTCCTTGTAAGATGGCAAGATAGATTGGATCTTTTTCTAACAACACTTTGATTAGATATGGTAATCCATTTGCAAGTACAGGAACAGTAAAGAAGTTTAGTAAACTAGCCATCGCAAGCAGATAGAATATTGGTTTTAAATTGTAGACATATTTTACACCTAACCCAATATCCTTGATGACTTGTTTTACATTTATTTGCGGTGGTTCATCACCATTTGTACGAACGGTTATGAACATTTCACTGATTCCTGAGAAAAGAAAACTTAGTCCATTGAAAATAAAAATAAACTCTATGATAAAATTGGAATAGATCAAAGAACCTACAAATGCACCTAAAATACTGTATAAACTAAACATACCCATAGAAAGACTAGAAGCTTGTTGTAATTGTTCTTTTTTAAGAATGTGTGCAGGAAGACTACTCATTGCGGGGTTGAATAGTGCACCATTAAAACTTAATATAATGCTTGTTGCAAACAATATCATTACTTTCACAGTAATATCATCAAAAGAAAAAATAGCGAGCCCTGCCAGTATGACTGCGACGCCATTAATTAGGTCGGTCATGAAGACTACTTTCACTTTATCAAGTCGATCTGTAATAGCACCTGCAAAAGGTGTTAAAAAAAAGAAAACAAGTCCACCTGTTGCCATATAGATACCTGCGATTGTTGCTTTCTGAGGATGATCAACCAACAAATCATAAATATAAAGCATGATTGAAAAGTTGTAAATATGTGTTCCTAAGTTTGAAACAACTAAGCCCAAGAACATTAGAACATAGTTTTTATTTTTGAATACAGATTCTCCCATTATCTCACCTATTCTTGAAGTCTACTGTGTTATACACAATACTATATTACAAGAACATATTCAAAAAAACAACATTTATTTTATTTTTTTGGTTTTTTGTATATCTAAATGATGACTAATATCAAAAATGAATATAGTATATATTGTCTGTTATCAAAGTATTCACTGAATGAATAAGTAATATAAAATCACATGAAACAATTTAGGGAAATCCAACTTGCAAAGTTGTGCAAAATTGAATATAAAATGGTATAATAATTGAAGAGGTGATGTTATGAAAAAAGAACAAGTGAAAACGAATTTTTATGAAGCAGTAAACGGAGAATGGCTTGAAAAAGCGGAAATACCAGGAGATCAACCTGCTGTTTCAGCGTTTTTAGAGTTGCATTTAGGGATTGAAAAAACATTGATGGATTTAACAAAAGAATGGGAACAAGATCAAGAAAAGTTAAGTGACAATTTAAAGAAATACATTAAACTATATCAAATGACAAAAGATTTTGATAAAAGAAATGATCTTGGAACAAAGCCTTTTGAAGTAATCAAAGAGAAGATTCACAAATTAAAAGACTTGAAAGATTTAGACAATGGATTCAAAGATTTGACCTTAGAATCGATTGAGATGCCTTTTGGATTTAGTGTTATGCAAGACTTTATGAACAGTAACAATCAAATTTTATACTTTGGGGCTGCGGATTTGTTCTTACCAGATACCAGTTACTATAAAGACGAGACCAAAAAAGAACAATTGATTGGGCTTTTTACGATGACAACGAAACAACTATTGACGTTGTACGGATTTTCTCAAGAGGAAGTTGAAAAGTTGATTCATGAAGCGTTGGCCTTTGATGAACTTTTGGTACCAGTAACTAAGTCAAGTGTTGAAAAAGCTGATTATGTAAAAATGTATAATCCTATGAGTAAAGATGATGTGAATAAATTTACGAAAAACTTTAACCTTATGGAAAATGCAGAGGCATTAGTAAAAGAAGATGTAGATCAATTAATCATAACAAATCTAGATTTTATTCATGCGTTTGATTCAATTATTAAAGATGAAAATTTTGCGATGATTAAATCATGGATGATTGTGTCTAATGCAATTAAATTTGCTTCTGACTTAACAGATGAGATTCGTATTGCTGGTGGTGCTTTTAGACGTGCATTATCAGGTACAAAAGAAGCTCAAAGCAAAGAGAAATTTGCGTTTTATCAAGCCTATAATCGATTTGGACAAGTTGTAGGATTACATTATGGTGAAACATATTTTGGACCAGTAGCTAAAGAAGATGTAAAAACAATGGTTTATGAGATGATCGATGTTTATCAAGAACGTATTGCGGGGAATACTTGGCTTAATGAGGAAACAAAACAAAAGGCAATCAAAAAACTTTCCACTTTGGCTGTACATGTTGGATATCCAGATGAACTACCTCCTTATTTTAGTCAATTTGAAATAAATGGATATGATCAAGGTTCAGATTTAATTCAAGAAAGATTAAAAATGAATAAGATCATCAATATTTATGATTTTGAGAAGTTCAACAAGGAACCAAACAGAAACATTTGGGGAATGCCAGCAAGTATGGTGAATGCGTATTACAATCCAAGTAATAATCAAATTGTGTTCCCGGCAGCTATTTTACAAAAACCTTATTATAGTTTAGAACAAAGTACATCAGAAAACTATGGAGGTATTGGGGCTGTCATCGCGCATGAGATATCACATGCTTTTGATAATAATGGTGCGAAATTTGATGAAACAGGTTCACTTAATAATTGGTGGACTGAAGCTGACTTAGAAGCATTCAACAAGAAATCTAAAGATATGATTACCTTATTTGATAATGTTGAGACTGGATATGGGCTATGTAATGGAGAGTTGACGGTATCAGAAAATATCGCTGATAGTGGTGGATTACGATGTGCTCTTGAGGCTAGTAAAAAGAATGATAGTCATAATTTTGAAGAGTTCTTTAAAAACTGGGCCCGTGTTTGGCGTATGAAATCTTCTACTGAATATAGCCAATTATTACTGAAAGTTGATGTGCATGGTCCATCAATATTAAGAGCGAATATGCAGTTAAGTAATTTAGCAGAATTCCAAGAGTTTTATGATATTGATGAAAAAGATAAAATGTATTTACCAAAAGATAAAATGGTTAGCATTTGGTAATTAAATCATTTTGAAACTGAAAAAGAACATTATCGATAAATGATAGTGTTCTTTTAAAAATATTGATAGCTGTGGTGAAAATTAATGCGATATACTATATTATTTCTAAGGAAAGTGAACTCCAATGAGAAAAACATACAACCATAAATTCAACATGTTTGATCTTTATGATTCTACAGTAAGAGGTTTGCGAGCATTCCCTCATCTAATCATAAATCGTATTACTCGTAGAGTCGACGATGAGTTGATTGAACGATTAATGTTAGCCACTACAGAAGTTAATGGTTGTGAACTTTGTTCTTATGCACATACCAAAATGGCTTTGAAACAAGGATTTAGCCAAGAAGAAATAGATGCTTTATTAAGTGGCTCAAAAGCTTATGTAAAAGAAAATGAAGCAATCGCTATTTTCTTTGCTCAACACTATGCAGATACTATGGCAAAACCAGACAAAGAGAGTTTTGAGAAATTAAAACAGAAGTATGGAAAAAAAGAAGCAATGGTGATGGTTAGATCGATTCAAGTGATGATGATGGCAAATATTCAAGGAGTTCCAATAAGTGCTTTTATAGCGAGATTAAAAGGAAACACTTATGATACGAGTAGTTTGTTTTATGAAATCGGGATGATGTTATTCACCCTTCTAGTTTTCCCTATTGGTCTTTTGGATGCATTGTTGCGTTCGATTCTTCGAATTCCAATCATTCGTTTTAATTCAACAACATGAAGGGATTGTATTGAAAAATCATGACAGTGAACACTCCCCCACTTAATCAAGATTTGAAGTGGGAGCATTCTGAAACGTTAAGGTAAAAAGTAATTCGGGAATCATCTTAAAACAAGTAAAAGATTAGTTGCAAGATCGTGTTGAAATTCGAGATTTAAAAGACAAAGATCAATGGAGTACATGGGCAAAATCGTTTTCTAATGAAGAAAAAGTACTATTTTTCATGCCTTTATATGTTCACGCTATGCCTTCACATGTTATGGAGTTTATCGAAACCTTAAAACCTTCTATGGGAAGTATAAGCTTTTTCATCCAATCAGGATTTCCAAAAAGTAGCCAATCGTATTTCCTTGAAGCATATTTTGAGCAACTGTCTATGAGACTAAATAGATCATATGGCGGAACCGCTATAAAAGGAGCGATGAAAGGTCTTCAAATGCGTCCAGACAAAAGGCAAACAAAAATGATCCAACCGTTGGTTGATGCGATTGATTATTTAGATACACATCACGTGTTTTATGAAAAACATCAAATTAAGCAAAATAAAAAAGACACAAATATCAATTTTGTGTCTTTTCAATATAGAAAATCAAGATTAGATTGAATAAAAAATAGTGTTAATACTCACTGTAGAAAAAGTGAAAATATTATTCTTTTGTCGCTTGATGTACAACAAGTTGAGGGAATGGTATTTTTATACCATTTTCATCTAGTACTTTTTTCAGTTCTTTGTTTAACATTCTTCTTAGTCTTAAGCGATCTTTTTCTTCACAAAAAGCAATGACTCGAATGACAACTGCGGAATCTCCTAGTTCTTCTACGCCATCATAACGAGGTTCATCAATAATGATTGGAATCAACTCTTTAATTCGAGGGAAACTATCTTTAATTACTTTTTCAACCTTATCTAAATCTGAATTGTATTCAATTGATATCTCTGAAATTGCAAAAGATAATTCTTCTGATAAATTTACAATCTCACGTATATCAGAGTTGGCAATGATTAAGATGTTTCCATTAAGATTTTTAATGCGTGTATTTCTTGGTCCAATTTCCATAACTTGTCCTCTAAAATTCGCTACTTCAACGAAATCTCCGACAACAAATTGTTTCTCAAATATAATTGATAATCCTGCAAAAACATCTTCTAGTAATCCTTGTGCTCCAAAGGATATTGCGAGTCCGATAATCCCTGCTCCTGCTAAAATTGTAGGTGTTGGAACATTCCAGGCTGAAAGAATGAGAACCAAGGCAAGAATGATGGAGAGGAATTTTACAATGGATGTTGTTAAAACAGCAAGTGTTGCTTGTCTTGGACTTGCTTTAATCACCAAATTAATCAAAGCAGATAAAATATAATACAATATTCCGATGAATAAAATGATGGCAATACTTTCTAAAATATTGATGTAGTTATTCTTGAGGAGACCAAGTATATCAAAAAACTTACCGATTGAACTGTCTACGACTGTTTCAAATGGAGTTCCTGGAAACAAAATACCAGTTAAACTTCCGATTAAAATAAAAATGATGATAAAGCCTATTGCTATCCATGTTTGTAGAGTTAATACTTTTTTCTTGTCACTCATAATTTATTCCTCCTTATTCTGATTGAATGGTATCAATGACTTGACGTGCACTGAAATTTGTTTGACTTTGCATACTTATAAAGATTGTATATGCAGATGTAGTTGGGATGTAAATTGTAAACGATGCTGTTTTTTTGTCTCCTTCAACGATAAAGTACTGTGAACTTGCTTCTATAAATAACTCAAACTCTTCACTTGTATCGTATGATTCAACATATAGATATTGAAAATAGTCAGATGGATCGTTTAACGTGAATGTAACTTCTATATATTCATCAAAAACTTGTTTATTATAGGTATAAGAATATTCATTCAATGTAGTTACCTCTTCTTGATACAATGTGACACTTTCTTGCGCCAATGTTTGTGGATTTGTGTAAGTGGCAATGCATTCAAGGAAATAAGTGGTGTTTGGTCTTAATTGATCAATAATAAAACTACTACCGTGATGATTGCTATCTGCTAAAATAATTGAGTCAGTCCTTAAGAGAAAATCATTTTTGTAAATATTCATGCTATAGGTTATATCCCCAACATCCATATCTCCATATAGATGAAAACCAACTTGGCTTTGATTAATATATTCCATATATATAGATGAGTATAGAGTAAATGGTGGTGTAACCCATATTTCATCTAGGATTTCTATACCTTCATCAGTTGTTGCTTCAATATATATATGAATTGGGTAAGAGGTATAGATATCAGGAAGTTCTATATTCATCCCTGAACTAGTAATTGGAATACTACTATACTCTAGTTCCATATCTGGCTCCCATTGATAACCATAAAATAGTTGGATGTTTGAGTATGTTTGATCAGGATCATAGATGGATATATCGACATAATAAGTGGTAGAAAATTCAATGGTTTCTTGTGATACTTCAAGAATAGTTCCACCTACTTTTTCTTTTGTTGTAAGTGTTAAAGTGTCAAGCCGCTCTTGTCCAAATCCTTTACTACCATAGACACTTAAGCGATATTGTGTATTGGCATTTAGTTCATCAAAATAGCCTGAGTTTTCACCCAAGCTGATTGGTTGTTCATAATATTCTAGTTGATTTTCTAACACAACAAAAAGAGTCGATGAATCTAGTGCATTATCTTCATCGGTTACATTAACTTGATATGCGACTTCATTGCTTAATGGAACGGCTTTAATAATGTCAGCTTTTGGTGAAGATGGCATCAACGTTACGACAGCTACAACAGCTACTGTAGACATTGCAAACGTGGACATAAGGTCTTTGATTGCATTGAAACGTCTTTTTTGTTCTTCGCCTTTTTTTCTTCGTTCTTTTTTCATTGTTTGCCTCAACTATTATTTATACTAGAAGAGAATCGTCGTGCTGCTCTTATTTACATTATACACAATTAGTTTATAAAATAATAGAAATAATCTATAAGCAAAAAGTTATTTGAAAGAATTATAATATTATTAAGATGATAAAACCTTCAGAATGAAACATTTTATCGTTTGGTAAGTTCTTTTTTGATTTTAAAATAAAAATAACCAAACCAAATCATTAACCCAACATGTAATACATCATTTGCACTAAACCAAAGACCCGTGTTTGTATATAACATTGTTGTGATATCTAAGAAGAAATAGATGTAGTATCCAACATTGATAACTAAAAATAGTAACCATAAGATGATAAAGGAAAAATCAAGGTTGTTTTTGTTTGCCTTGTAATTTATCATATTGATGATGAAAAATACTAAAAACAAAGGCATAAAGAAAGCAGTGAATAACTCATAAGAAATCATTATTTGATTATTGAAAGCAGAACCTAACATTAAAATGATTGTGTAGATAATCAATGCAATATACCCATACCCAACTAGATACTTTTGTACTTTGTGATGGGTAAACGTTTCAGCGAACGCTTTAGCCATTAATGAAATACTAATGGCGGTCATAAAGAGGTAAGCGAGTTCGAACCAACTAGTGAAAAGGCAGTTCGTTTGACCACTGCATTTAAGTTCGAATCCTAATGTTTGATAAGAAGTACCTGCTAGGATTGTTCCAATTCCCCAAAACAACAAACTCAATCCCCATAACTTTTGTTGATGTTTCATAAAAATGAAACTCATCAAAATGATTTGGATTCCTAATAGATAAACAATGATTGATGAACTAGGTACAATGATGATCCATCGATTAAATAATTCTATTGATGGTTTACTTGTAAGATAGGCTTCTGGTGTTATGAGGGGTTTCATAAAAATCTCAGTGGGCATAAAAATAAAGAGCCAAATCAAAACCAATAGAATGATGACTCCATATAGTGCATTTTTCTTGTTCAAAAGAACCACACCTTTACTCATTATTTTTATCTTTCACCTTATTATATCATTAATGGTTATAACATGAGTGTTTTCTTTACAAAACACCTTTAATTGGCTATAATTAAAGCGTCATTGAGGAGGATCTTATGAGATTAATTTATGCTGCTAAGCATCTATTTAAAAACTACTGGGCTATTATGCCAACCTACTTGTTATCGGCCCTTGGGTTGTTTTTGGTTTCTCATCTTGCACCTATTATTGGGACCATTTTGATACTACCAATCAGTATTGGTGTAGCAAGTGTAATGTTGAGTGCGGCCAAAGAGAAAAAACATAAAATTAAATTACCAATATTGTTAGGTTTTAAACCAACACTATATGTTAGAAATGTAGTATTTTTGGCATTAAGACAAGTATACACTTATCTTCCTTTATTGATTGGTACAGTCATATCAAGTTATCTTTTGGGCTTGTTTGATGAATTCACTTTTGATATTAATATAGTGATTGTCAATCTGCTTATATTTGCTTTACCTGCAGCCATTGTATCATTAATGCTTTCTATGGTACCGTATTTGATTGCTGATGAATCGTTTGATCATCGCAAACATAATCCCTTAAAAGTAAGTGCAAAAATCATGCGAGGTCATTATATGAGATTGATTCTTGTGAGATTATTCTTTGCTCCATGGATTGCTGTGCAGGCTTCAGGACTAGTTTATTTGCTTCTTGCATATTACAATAGATTGTTTGATGGAAATGCTCCAGAGGGTATTTTAAGGCCAACAATATTTATTGCACCTATAGTCATTTTGTTTTTTTTGCCATGGTATAAAATGATTCATGCAGAACTTTATGTGTCGTTAAGACATAAAGTGCGTAAATATCGATAAATATTTATAGTTTATAGGAAATAACAACGATCAAAGTCCTTTTGGACTTTTTTTTATGTAAGTAGATTTTAGTTATACTCTTAAAAAGGCTTAATCAGAGCGTTTTCATCAAGGATGTTTACCTTATAAGCCGAAAAAGGATACAAAAGCATAGTTTTGTGTTATGATTGATTGAAATAAAAAGACATGTATATTCAAAATGAAGTTTATTTGATTGAATATATAGCTTATAAGAAGGAGCAATCAAATAAATGACATTTCAAGAATTAAAGATCATCGAACCGATTTTAAAAGCATTAACAATACAAGAATATTTCGTGCCTACACCGATTCAAGCTGAATCGATTCCTGTATTATTACAGGGAAAAGATATTTTAGGTAGTGCACAAACAGGTACAGGAAAAACAGCTGCGTTTGCGATTCCTATTTTACAAAACCTGCATTTAGAAAAACAACAAAATAAGTCAAAGAGAACGATTAAGGCATTGGTGCTTGCACCAACGAGAGAACTCGCATTACAAATTCATGATAACTTCAAAGAATATGGAAGGAATCTTGATATAAAAACTACTGTAATTTATGGTGGAGTTCCGCAATCTAAGCAAGTAAGAGTATTGAATCAAGGGATTGATATTTTAGTCGCAACTCCTGGTAGATTACTTGATTTGATTCAACAAAGAAAACTGACATTATCAAATGTATCATATTTAGTATTAGATGAAGCAGATAGAATGTTGGATATGGGATTTGTCAAAGATGTTAAAAAAATTGTATCAATGGTGAAAAAAGAAAGACAAACAATGTTTTTCTCAGCTACAATGCCAAATGCGATTATGAGTCTTGCGAAAGAAATTTTAGATAATCCTGTTAGAATTATGGTTTCACCAGAGGAAGAAACGATTGATAAAATCAAACAATCAATCTACTATGTTGAAAAAAAGAAAAAAATCAACTTACTCGTTGATTTATTAAAGAAAAAAGAATTGAAATCAGTGCTGGTATTCTCAAGAACAAAACATGGTGCAAACCGAATTGTGAAAGAGTTGGATCATCTAAATATACGCGCAGAAGCAATTCATGGTAATAAATCACAAGGAGCAAGACAAAGAGCTCTTGCATTGTTTAAAGCAAAAAGAATACGTGTTTTGGTTGCGACAGATATTGCCGCAAGAGGAATTGATGTAGATGAATTATCTCATGTCATCAATTATGATTTACCTGATGTTGCAGAAACCTATATTCATCGTATCGGAAGAACTGGTCGTGCAGGTTTAGGTGGATCTGCGATTTCATTTTGTTCTCAAGATGAAGCAGATTTATTAAAGGATATTCAAAAACATATCAAAATGACGATAGCTGTAGAAAAAGATTCAGTGTATTCAATAGAATTGACGAATACATCATTTAATGTAAAGAATGATCGTTCATCGAGAAATAATAAACCAACTAACCATAGTAAACATCAAAAATCGTATTCTCGTAAAAGAACTAAAAATAATAAAGTAAAGCCGAAAAACTTTTCAAAATATGATAGTAGAAATCAGTCTAAACATTCGTAATTTATATTTAATAAAACGAAAAAATTATCCTTATTTTAAGGATATTTTTTTTATTTATAGAAAAAACAGATTAAAAAGACATTCTAAAAATCTATTTTTCAACGTATTTACATTCAAAAATTGTGTTAATAAGGGATAAAAAGTAACTCTAAAAACAAAGTCAAATAAAATGCAACATTTTTTAATAAAGATTGATTGTTATTTGTAACTTCTGTTGTTATAATTGTTTATGTATAGTTTAAAAACATGAAAGGAGTTGCACCAAATGAGAATAGAAAAAAGGCTTGACCAAGAAAAAGAGACGCTTCTATATAGCGCTTTACATAAGGTTAAGAATTCTCCGGGACCGTTAATGCCGACACTGCAAGAAGCGCAGAGAATTTTCGGTTGTGTACCAATAGAGGTTCAAAAAATAATATCGCATGAACTGAATGAAAGTATTGCAAAAATCAATGGTGTTGTGACATTTTATAGTCAATTTTCTTTAAAACCAAAAGGAAAGAATTCGATTTCGGTTTGTTTAGGGACAGCTTGTTATGTAAAAGGTTCACAAGGTATCCTTGATGCATTTGAAGATGAGTTGAAAATCAAAAATGGTGAAACGACGAAAGATGGAAAATATACCCTAGAAGCTACTAGATGTATTGGTGCTTGTGGGCTAGCTCCTGTATTTTCTGTGAATGAGCGTATCTACGGTAGGGCAAATGTTCAAAAAGCCAAAAATATCTTAAAAACGAATCCGGAAACTAAGGAGAGTTAAAATGACGAAATTAGCGGAGATAAAAAAGATTAAAAGAAAAACATTAAAAGATTTAAAATCACAAAGAAGAATTCAAGTTGGTATTGGAACTTGTGGGATTGCTGCTGGTGCCAAGGAAGTTTTTGAGTTTTTGGAAAGAGAAAAAATAAAAAATAAGTTGGATGATTGTATGATTACTGGTGTTGGATGTATGGGTGAATGTGCTTTAGAGCCGATGGTGGAAGTAGTTGAAAAGGATGGTTCATCTATTATTTATTGTAATATGAGTGTCGACAGAACTCAGGAAGTTGTCGATTCACATCTTTTAAAAGGAGTTAAGCTTGAAAAATATAGCTTAACACGTCAGAAGCGATAATATGTTTGAAAGAATGCAATTATTAGTCTGTGGCGGCGAATCCTGTGAGCAAAAGCAGATTGGAGCAATTAAAGATGCTTTATTAGTGGAGTTGAAAAAACATGATTGTGAAAATGAAATCGCGATTACACAATCATCTTGTTTTGGTTTATGTGAAAAGGGAGCGATTGTCGGAGTATTTCCTGATGAAGTATATTATCAATGTAAAACAAAATCTGAAATCGTAATGATTGTTGAAAAACACATTAAGAATAATCAGATAGTAGAAGAGTTAAGAATTAAAGATCCAATTTTACATAAACGTTTAAAAGAACATTCTAATTTTCATGTATTTAATAAACAAAACCGTATTGTATTAAGAAATTGTGGGATTATTAATCCTTTATCAATTGAAGAATATATCGCAAGAGATGGATATTTTGCACTTGCGAAAGCTTTAAAAGAGTACACAAGTGAAGAAGTTATTGAGATAGTGAAAAAATCCAAATTAAGAGGTCGTGGAGGAGGAGGATTTCCTACTGGCTTAAAATGGGAGTATGCGAAAAATTCTCAAAGTGATATCAAATATGTTGTTTGTAATGCTGATGAGGGTGACCCAGGAGCATTTATGGATAGAGCTGTCTTAGAAGGAGATCCACATTCTATTTTGGAAGCTATGGCTATATGCGGTTATGCGATTGGTGCTCAACAAGGATATATATATGTTCGAGCTGAATATCCTGTTGCGGTGGAGCGATTAGAACGTGCGATTGAAGATGCAAAGAATTTAAATCTTTTAGGGGATAATTTATTTGGAACTGATTTTAGTTTTGAGATTGAATTAAGACTTGGATCTGGTGCTTTTGTTTGTGGTGAAGAAACTGCATTAATTGCTTCGATTGAAGGTTTCCGTGGGATGCCGAAATTGAAACCACCTTTCCCTGCAGAATCGGGGTTATGGGGTAAACCAACCAATGTAAATAATGTTGAAACGTTTGCGAATATTCCTGTGATTATTTTAAAAGGGGCAGACTGGTTTAATACAATTGGGACAGAAAAATCTTCTGGAACAAAAGTGTTTGCGCTTGGTGGTAAAATAAAAAATACAGGTTTAATTGAAATACCTATGGGGACAACTTTAAGAGATGTTGTTTTTGATATTGGTGGAGGTATTCCTAATAGAAAGAAAATTAAAGCAATTCAAACTGGGGGACCATCTGGGGGGTGTATTATTGAGAAAGATTTAGATACACCAATCGATTTTGATACTTTAACAGATCTTGGTTCGATGATGGGTTCTGGTGGTATGATCGTTATGGATGAGGACAACTGTATGGTTGATGTTGCGAGATTTTATTTAGAATTTACAGTTGAGGAATCATGTGGGAAGTGTACTCCTTGTAGAGAAGGAACCAAGCGAATGTATGATATTTTAAATAAAATATCAGAAGGAAAAGGAACTCTTGAAGATATCGACCATTTAGAAGTATTGGCTTCAATGGTTGCGGAAACGTCACTTTGTGGTTTAGGGCAAACTGCGCCTAATCCTGTTTTATCGACGTTAAAACATTTTAGAGATGAGTATTTGGCACATGTGAATGATCACTATTGTCCTGCGGGTGTTTGTCGTGAACTGACCAATTATATTATTGATGATACATGTGTAGGATGTACAAAATGTGCGACCAACTGTCCAGTTGGAGCAATTATTGGTTGGCCAAAAGCAATCCATAAATTGGATATGAGTTTATGTATCCGTTGTGGTGCATGTAAACAAGCATGTCCAGTTGGTTCAATCAAGACAGTAAAAGGTGGTGAGGCGCATGTCTAAATTAGTAGAAGTAACGATCAATGATAAAACATATAATATTCCAGAAGGTCATTCGATTTTACGAGCATGTGAGGAAAATGGAATAATAATTCCAAGGTTGTGTTTCTTAGATAGTATCCATGAAGATGGAAACTGTCGATTGTGTTCAGTTGAAGTAGATCAGCAACACAATTTAAAACCAGCTTGTAAAACTATCGTGCGTGATGGAATGAATGTTGTGACTGAAAATAAACGAATTTATGATTATGTATCGACAAACTTAGAGTTACTTGCATCTAATCATCACTTTGAATGTTTTAAATGTTCTCGTGAAGATAATTGTGAATTTTTAGATTTATTACGCAGATATTCTATTTTAAATGAGTATTCTGATTTGTATGGATATGAACTTAAACAAACACAGTTGAATAATTCTTCTGATGCGATGGTGATTGATTCATCAAAATGTGTACTTTGTGGACGATGTGTATCTGCTTGTGAGAAGTATACTGGGATTGGTGTATTGGATTTTAATAAAAGAGGAAATAAAACATATGTAGGTCCTGCGCAGTTTAGAGGGTTGGAAGATGCTGGTTGTATTTATTGCGGAAAATGTATTCAGGCTTGTCCTACAGGAGCATTAAGAGAACAAGATGATATTAAAGTATTTGAACGTGCAGTAAGAGATCCTAGTAAAACAGTGATTGTGCAGGTTGCTCCATCAATAAGAGCTTCTTTGGGAGAAGAATTTGGTTATCCCGTGGGAACAAATGTTGAAGGAAAAATGTTTGCGGCGCTACATTTATTAGGCGTTGATGAAATGATTGATACGAATTTTGCAGCAGATTTAACCATTGTGGAAGAAGGTAGTGAATTTTTAGACCGTGTGCAAAATGATGGTGTGTTGCCAATGTTTACTTCATGTTCTCCTGGGTGGGTCAACTACTTAGAATTATACTATCCAGAACTGATTCCTAATTTATCATCATGTAAATCTCCACAACAGATGGCTGGAGCCATCATTAAAACGTATTATGCAGAAAGATTGCAAGTCGATAGTAAAGATGTTGTATCTGTTTCTATAATGCCTTGTGTGGCAAAAAAAGCAGAAGCAAAACGTGAAGATATGGGAAGAGATGGTTATCAGGATGTTGATATTGTCTTAACAACAAGGGAACTTGCTAGATTAATCAAAAGAAGAGGTATTGATTTTAAAAATATTCAACCGATGGAACCTTTTGGTGATTTAGCAACCTATACAGGAGCAGCGTCTATTTTTGGTGTGACTGGTGGTGTGATGGAAGCGGCACTAAGAACAGTGTCAGAAATGTTGGATAGTGAAGCAAAACTGATTGAATTTAAAGAAGTACGTGGAAAAGAAAACATGAAAGAAGCGACTTATCATTTGGCTGGGAAGGATATCAATATCGCGGTTGTTCATGGTGGTGTCGCCATCAAAGAATTCTTGGAAATGTTGAAAACAACAGATAAAGAGTATCATTTTGTTGAGTTTATGGGTTGTATTGGTGGATGTATCAATGGTGGAGGACAGCCGATTGTGAAGGCCAAAGATTTTGAGCGAATTGATGTTATTAAAGAACGCTCAAAAGTCTTATATACAATGGATTCAAAATCGATTCTTAGAAAGTCTCATTTAAATCCGGCAGTGCAAAAACTGTATTCTGATTATCTCAACAAACTCAATCAACATGATTTGCATAATCTATTACATACACACTATAAGGCAAGAACAGCTTACAGCGAATATATTGAATAAATATGATTCATTGTTTATTGGTTATTAGATAAATGAACGAATAAAGGTATTCAAATATTGATAAAGGAGGCAAAAAATGTCTACAGTAGTTACGAAAATTGTCAACAGAGAAATACCCGCAGAGATTGTCTATGAAGATGATTGTTTTATCGCTTTTTTAGATATTATTCAAACGACGGAGGGGCATGTATTAGTTGCAACGAAAAAAGAATATGTGAATGTTCTTGCGTTACCTCCAGATGTTGCTGGTGAGTTTTTTAAAGTTGTAACAAAAGTTGCAAAAGCAATCTCAAAAGCATTTGATACAGATAGTGTCAATATCTTATCAAATGCTGGTACTTTAGCTTCTCAAACTGTTTTTCATTGTCATGTACACATTATTCCAAGATATGAAAATGATGGGTTAACTTTCAAATTAAACAATCATATTCATGAAACACGCCCAGAAGATTATCAAGTACGAGCAAAGTTCATTAGGGAAGCATTATAATTTTTTCGATTCAATAGGATTATTGCTGAATATTATGGGCATAAATAAAACGCTATACGATAGTTATTGATGATGGTATAGCGTTTTTTATTACTTATATTTGTGAAAAAATCTCTAATTGGATGTCTCGTTTAGAGAGTATGATGGAGGAAAGCATGAGTAAGTTTGTTCCTTATCTATTACCAGGAGTTCGAGCGGTATTGTTTGTAGCTGTTGGTATGATTTTTGTTTTAGTCACTAAATTATCTTATGAAGAAGCGAGTCGCTGGTGGAGTATAATATGTATTTTTGTGAATTTGTTGACCATCATCATATTGTTAATTGTTTGTGCTCGTGAAGGGGTAACATACAAGTCATTATTGATGAGTAGAAATGATAAGTTATGGGTTAAATATACACTCTTAATTATTTTATTGATGATGATTATTGGAATCGGAAGTATGAATGGATTTGGATTATTAATATATGGATATATTCCCGTTGTAATGATTCAACCAATTCCTCTTGTATTTGCGTTCATTAATATTATATTATTACCATTAACAGTGGTATTTGCGGAATTTCCATTATATTTTGGCTATTCACTCAATAGAATTGATAAAATGACAAATAATAAATGGTTGGCTATTGGTTACCCAATGTTTTTTTATGGAATTCAACATAGTTTTATCCCACTGATATTCCAGTGGGATCATATGTTGTTTAGGTTTTTATCTTTTATTCCGCTATTGATTGTTGTGGGTTTACTTTATTATAGAAATAGGAGACTGATTCCTTTGATGATTGGACACGGGTTTTTAGATTTTGCTACAGCGGTTCAAATTTTGATTGTGTCTTTGTTTCCAACTATTTTTGACTTGATTAACTAGTTTTCATTGGAAATGTTTATTCGTGTGTGCTTAATAGATACGATTTTCATATCGTGTATGGTAAACTAAAAGTAGAGAAAATACAATTTGAACTTTAATAATAGTTATAGTGATATGATCATACAGGGAATAATGGAAAGGAGAATAAGGATGCTAATTTTAGAGTTTTTAATGTTTGGATTATTGACAATCATGATTGGTTTAATGCTGATGAAAAAAAACATTAAGAAATTATACTTGATTACATTATTGAGTATAACCGCTATGGTACTCATATTACATCTATCTTTTGGATTGGTGAGGTGGCAGTTTTATCCTATATATTTGGCCATCATTCTTTTTGGTATTGGTTTTTATATCATTCAAATAAGAGGGTTGATGGTGAGTACCTTTGTGAGAAGAGGAATTCTTTTGGTTTCATCAATATTGTTTTTCATTTCTTTAGGGTCTGCACTTGTTTTTCCAGTTTATGAAATTCCAAACCCTAGTGGAGATTATGCGATTGGGACAGAGTCCTATGTGATTGAAGATGTTTCTCGAGAAGAATTATATAGTGATGAAATTGGAGATTATCGAAAGATAAATATTCAAGTATGGTATCCAGCTGAAACAATTGAAGGATACGATGTTGCCCCTTGGCTTGAAGATGGCGTTGAAGTTTCTAGAGGTTTAAGTAAAGATATGGGGTTTCCATTTTTCCTTTTAGACCATACAGCAGAAATTATGTCAAATTCTTATGTTGGTGCTCCTATAAATGAAGATCTTAATCAATATCCTGTGATGATTATTTCACATGGATGGGGAGGATTTAAAAATATTCATACAGATTTAGCCGAAGAACTAGCAAGTAATGGATATATCGTTGTTGCGATTGATCATACATATGGATCAGTGGCGACAGTGTTTGAAGATGAGGTCGTTTATCAGTCGGAAGAGGCATTGCCACAAAGAGATCAAGTAGATGATTTTTTAACATACGCAAATCAGTTGGTGAGTACTTATGCTGGCGATATCACAACGACAATTAATTATTTAGAAGAGTTGAATGATACTGATCTTTCTTCAAAATTTAATGGTCGTCTAGATTTAACAAAGATTGGATTACTTGGTCACTCTACAGGTGGTGGAGCTGGGGTTATGATTGCATTGAATGATGAACGTATTGATGCTTTTATTGGATTAGATGCATGGGTTGAACCAATTGATGAAACAGATATTAATCAGGGATTACTCATTCCTTCCTTGTTTTTAAGAAGTGAATCTTGGGAAGAAGGATTCAATAATACAAAACTGATGGCGCTCATAGACGAAAGTGATTATCCTTCTTTGCTTTATCAAATAGATGGAACTACACATTTTGATTTTGCGATGGTTTATATGTATTCACCACTTACAAGCTATATTGGATTTAGTGGGGATATTGATAGTGATTATTTCAATTCGATCATGAAAACGATGATGTTGGATTTCTTTGAAGGAAGTTTTAATAGTGATGTTAGTGAAGAAATAGATACTGATCAGTGGGATGAAGTAAAACAGATAAGATAGGGAATTTTTCGAGTGTTTGATAGGGTATTCATATGGAATATATAATAAAACAGGCAGTACACTTAAGAAGTGTACTGCCTGTTTTTTTTAAGTCTTTTTAGTGCCTTATTTAATCCATGATTAATACTGTTTGTTTACGTTGAATAATCATTTCCTTTTTGCTGAGTGTTTTTAGTGACAATAGATGGATTGATACACCAAACCCAACAATCATTAGTAAGATACTAAGGTAAATGTTTTGTAATATAATCATCGAGATTACGAGCGATATCCATAACAAACTAATTGCGTATATTTTTGTTTTTAAATCAATCGCTTTAAATGTAATATAACTATAAATATATATGCCTAAGAAACGATGATTAAGTAGCCAATCATATAGTTTTTTAGAACTGCGCATGAAAAAGAATGCACTAAGTAATAAAAATGGAGTTGTTGGTAATAAGGGCAATATGATACCTAGAATACCAAACGATAATGTGATGAATCCTAATGAAATGTAAAATATTTTTTTAAACTTATTCCTCATATTCCTACTTCAGATAACGGGATATTTAGTGCTTTTGCGATTCCTTTACCGTAGTCTTTATCTGCTTTATAACAATGTAGTATGTGTCGTATTTTTATCTCTTTAGGAATATCACCCATATGTCTAGCAGTGTTTTCAAATAGACGAACTTGTTCATCATGAGGCATCAATCTAAACAATTTACCTGGTTGTGTAAAGTAATCGTCATCGTCATCTCTAAAATCGTAGTTGAATCCGTCACCATGAATTGGAAGTGGGGGTTCTTTCATGTTTTTATGATCTTCCCATTCACCGTCACTGTTTGGCCAATAATGTGTTTTTCCACCACCATTATCATCTACACGCATAGTACCGTCGCGATGATAACTGTTCATTTCTGTTTTAGGAGCATTGACAGGAATCATGTTATGGTTTACACCGAGTCGATAACGTTGTGCATCTCCATAAGAGAATAAACGGCCTTGTAACATTCTATCTGGAGAAAAGCCGATTCCAGGAACAATATTTGCTGGATTAAAGGCTGCTTGCTCTACATCTCTAAAATAGTTTTCTGGATTTTTATTCAACTCAAAGTATCCAACTTCAATGAGAGGGAAGTCTCCTTTATACCATACTTTTGTTAAATCAAATGGATTGTAAGGATGCTCGTTTGCTTGTTTTTCAGTCATGACTTGGATGTACATAGTCCAACGAGGAAAATCTTTATGTTCAATTGAGGACATTAAATCATTTTGATGACTTTCTCGATCTTGTCCAATCAGTTTTTCTGCTTCTTGATCTGTCATATTTTCAATTCCTTGATTGGTTTTTAAATGGAATTTCACCCAAACACGTTCATTATCTTCATTGATCATACTATAAGTATGTGAACCGTATCCATTCATATGACGGTATGATTTAGAGATACCGCGATCACTCATTGTAATAGTTACTTGATGAAGTGATTCTGGAAGTAGTGTCCAAAAATCCCAGTTATTTTTTGCACTTCGAAGATTTGTTTTTGGGTCTCTTTTTACAGCTCTATTTAAGTCAGGGAAACGGAGTGGATCACGAATGAAGAATACAGGAGTATTGTTTCCTACTAAGTCCCAGTTTCCTTCTTCAGTGTAGAATTTCATTGCGAAACCACGGATATCTCTTTCGGCATCTGCGGCACCTCTTTCTCCAGCTACAGTAGAAAAACGGACGAACATATCAGTTTTTTTACCTACTTCAGAAAAGATACTCGCTTTTGTGTACTTTGTAATATCATGGGTAACAGTGAATGTACCAAATGCACCTGAACCTTTTGCGTGCATTCGTCTTTCGGGAATTACTTCTCGGTCAAAATGTGCAAGTTTTTCCAAGTACCAAACATCTTGTAATAGCATTGGACCTCTTGGTCCTGCGGTCATAGAGTTTTCGTCATCGTAAACCGGTGCGCCAACATAATTTGTTAACTTTTGTTTCTCTTTTTTTGACATAGTCTTCTCCCTTATATTTTTTTTCTTTCCATACCTACATTATAGGGGAAAAATAGGCTAGTGTAAACAATTAATAAATCATAGGAAACTTAAAACAATATGATAGGGGGTATAAAAATACGATGAATTATCGACTTCTTTATGAGTTTTTTTTGCATGCAAGATATATCAAAAAAAAGCAAACCTTTGTTGGTTTGCTTACTCTATTTTTAACAATATTTATTTCTCGAATACATCATTGTATTGTTTTGAAACAGTAATGAATGAGGTACATTTCGATAAATCTTTTAATCTTCTTGCGCCAACATATGTACAAGTTGATCTTAGACCACCGAGTATATTAAGGACCATTGATTCAACTTTTCCTCTATAAGGTATTTTCACAGTGCGACCTTCACTGCTTCTATAATTTGCCATTCCTCCATGATGTTTATCCATGGCAGTATCGCTACTCATACCATAAAATTCGACAAATTGTTTGGTTTCATAGATTGGTTCTTTAGATTCATTATCTACACGACTACTAGTATATGTTTCTGTGATAATATCTCCACCACCCTCGTCGTGACCAGCAAGCATCCCACCAAGCATCACGAAGTCTGCGCCAGCACCAAAAGCTTTTGCGACGTCACCTGGAGAGGTACATCCTCCATCTGCGATGATGTGAGCACCGAGCCCGTGTGCTGCGTCTGCACATTCCATGATCGCACTTAATTGAGGATATCCTACACCTGTTTGAATTCTAGTCGTGCAAACACTTCCTGGTCCAATACCAACTTTGACAATATCTGCGCCACGAAGAATCAATTCTTGCGTCATATCAGATGTGACTACATTACCTGCGATGATTGTTTTATCAGGGTATTTTCCGCGTATGTTCTCAACAAAATCTCCAAATGCTTCACTATATCCATTGGCAACATCGATTGTTATAAATTTAATTTCTGGATACTTGCTCAAGTTTTCTTCTAAACGTTTTAAGTCTTGTTGTCCGATACCAGTACTAATTGAGAAATATTCTGGATTTAATGAATGCTCTTTTAAGTCTTTATATTGATAATTTTTAACCAAACAGGTAAACAAGAGATGTTCTTCTAAAGATTTGGCCATTTTTAATGTACCAACGCCATCCATATTCGCTGCCATTATTGGGATTCCTTGCCAAACATGTTTGCTGTGCATAAATTTGTATTCGCGTTCTAATGTCACTTTTTTACGACTTGGTAAATATGACCTTTTTGGTCGTATTAACACATCGCTAAAATCGTATTTTTTTCCGCTTTCAATTCTCATAAAAATCACCTCATAAATTTATTATAGCATAACAAAATACTTGGAAGTATAGGAATGTTGAAATAAGAGTGATTAAATCTATCATAACGAAATAATGAACACAGTGATTTGTCAGTTTGTGAATTTGTATGTTACTTTATATCAAATTTCAGTATGTTATAATAAAAATATAAAGATATAGAAAAAAATAATAGGAGGTAATGATTTTGTACGAGATTATTCAAGATTTTGATCATGATATTTTCGCTGAAAAAGAAGGACCTTTTGTATCGATTTATCAAAATACTCACAAATTATCTAGTGAGATTGAGCAAGATTTAATTTCGTTTAAGAATCATTTAAAAACAGTAGAAGGATTGTTACGAAACAAATACGATGACGACGTAGTTGAGGCGATATTACAACCACTTAGAAACCTAAAAGAGATCAAAACTTTTTGGGATAACAATACAAATGCATTTGCGCTATTTGCTTCACAAAAGAATTATGTTGTAATACGGTTAAACAATGATGTAATAGAAAAAGCAATTGTGGCTGATAGTTTTCATAAAAAACCACTGATCAGACACTTTCAAACTGGTGGTGCATTTGATGTATTGACAATAAATCGTGAAAGCTTTGCCTTATATACTTGTACACAAGATGTATGTCATAAAGTTGAATTTGAAGAAGGCGTTCCTATAAAAAAAGAAGAAGTTCTTGGAACCCTTGATGAAGAAGGATATTTATCACATGCTTCATATAATGGTGCATCAAAAGAACCAATGTACCATGGACATGAAGATAGTAGAAATGTAACTGAAGTTGATACAGAGCGTTATTTTCGATATGTAGATCACTTCATTAATGATACTTACTCTAAAGCAACAAATCGTCCTTTAGTGTTATGGGCACTTCCGGAGCACCAAGGGGAATTTCGTAAGTTATCAAAAAACAAGTATTTATTGAAAGAAGGTATCAATCAATCAGATAAAGAATTGACTGAAGAAAAGGTTTTAAGTAAAGCATGGGAGATAATAAAACCTCGTTATGAAGAGGAAATGCAACAAATAGTGGATAGATATCAACAAGCGTATGCCAAAGGATTGGCATCTGACAATATCAATGAAATTGGTAAGAAAACAATTCAAGGTAATGTTGATACAGCAATCATTGCCGCAAATAGAACTATACCTGGAAAGTTAAATAGTGTGGATGGTACGATTATTGGGGGAGTCATTGAGGATCCAATGTATGATGATGTGTTAGATGATTTAGCGGAGCATATTTATCATCAAGGTGGATCTGTTTATGTTTTAGATGATGAGGATATGCCTACTGATAAAGGTATTGTGGCAATATTTAGGTATTAGAAGTCAAGCTCTTAGAATAGTTAACAGTTGTTCTAAGAGCTTTTTCTGATGAAGTATTGAATTCAAAATCAGTGCTTGACAAGCGTTTTAAGAAACAAGTATAATAAATACATATATTAAGAGGGAGGCTTTTATGACAACATTCATTTTTTTATCTATTGGTATTCTTATTGCTTTGATGGCATTGGGATATGCTTTTTATTTGTATCGAAAAGTGTTATCTTTTGATGAAGGAGAAGAACGAGTTAGAGAGATTAGTTCTTATATCAAAGAAGGTTCAAAAGCATTTTTACGTCGTGAGTATAAAGTAATTTATACATATATTGCGGTTGCTTTTGTAGTAATATTGGTCGGATTTTATTTTGGATATGATAAGATATCTGGCTTAACTGAAGGAAGTAATACGAATATCATTATCGAGCAAACAAAATATTCTAACTTATTTTTTGCACTTGGGACTGCTTTTTCTTTTGTTTTTGGTGCGTTTTTTAGTTTAGCTGCGGGATATATTGGAATGAAGAGTGCAACAAATGCAAACTCTAGAACTACAACTGCTGCAAAAGACAGTGGAATTATCAAAGCCTTAGACGTTGCCTTTAAAGGTGGAAGCGTCATGGGTATGAGTGTCGTTGGTTTTGGGTTATTGGGATTGTTGCTTATTTTATCGATTTCTTTCCTATTTGGGTTGGATTCATATGAGTCAATTACTTACGCAGCGGGATATAGTTTAGGAGCATCATCGATTGCGTTATTTGGACGCGTTGGTGGAGGTATTTATACTAAGGCTGCGGATGTAGCGGCGGATTTGGTTGGTAAGATTGAATCGAATATTCCTGAGGATGATCCAAGGAACCCAGCGGTAATTGCTGATAATGTTGGAGATAATGTTGGTGATGTTGCAGGGATGGGTAGTGACTTGTTAGAATCATATGTTTCAAGTATTATTGGGGCAGCGACGATGGCAGCACTTGTCTTTACAACAACACATAGAATGAATGGAATCTTATTTGTCATTGCGATTGCTTCTTCGGGTGTATTGTCGTCAATTATTGGATCTTTCTTTGTTCGAGGTAAAGAAGGTAAGAGTCCTTTTAAAGCATTAAAGATGGGGACTTATGTAAGTGCTGGATTGTTTATTGTATTGACGTTTTTAATCAACTTAATATTTTTAGATACAATCAACTCTGATTTGTATTATGATCAATCAAATGTGTTTATGAATATTCGTGAGATTGCCTTTGGATTTGCGCCATTTGTTAGTATTATTATTGGATTATCTGTTGGTGTATTGATTGGGCTTGTATCGGAATATTATACTTCTTCAGATTACCGTCATGTAAAACGTATTGCACAGCAATCTGAAACGGGTCATGCGACAAATATTATTGCAGGTATCGCTACAGGGATGGAATCAAGTTTGATTCCTGTGCTGATCTTAGCGATAGGTATTATGGGTTCTTATACAGTTGCTGGATTGTTTGGTGTTGGATTAGCAGCGGTTGGAATGTTGTCTACTGCGGGTATTACTATTAGTGTAGATGCTTATGGGCCGATTGCAGATAATGCTGGTGGAATTGCTGAAATGAGTGGATTAGATAAGAGTGTTCGTGAAATTACTGATAAATTAGATTCAGTTGGAAATACAACTGCAGCGATTGAAAAAGGATTTGCGATAGGATCTGCTGCGATGACATCTATTGCTCTGTTTAGTGCATTTATTAGAAAAGCTGGTTTGAGTGTGATTGATGTGGCAAATCCAGAGGTTATGTCTGGATTAATTATCGGAGCGATGCTTGCGTTCTTCTTCTCATCACTAGTCATCAAATCTGTTGGTCGTGCAGCCAATAAGATGATTGAGGAAGTAAGAAGACAGTTTAGAGAAATGCCTGGTATTTTATTAGGTACACAAAAACCTGATTATGCTGAATGTGTGTCGATTTCTACTACTGCGGCATTAAAAGAAATGGTTGTACCAGCGTTACTTGCGATTGCGACTCCACTTACGGTTGGGTTCTTGTTTGGATCTGAAGTCTTAGGTGGTATGTTGGCAGGAACACTTGTGACGGGTATTATGCTCGCAATCTTTATGGCAAATTCTGGAGGAGCTTGGGATAATGCGAAGAAATTAATTGAGACAGGTGAACATGGTGGAAAAGGTAGTGATGCACATAAAGCATCGATTACTGGAGATACTGTTGGAGATCCATTTAAGGATACAGCGGGTCCATCTATTGACATTTTAATCAAGTTAATGACCACAATATCTTTGGTATTTGCTGCGGCATTTGGAATGGGTATCATTTAAGTGTTTGATAGGGTTAACTGTTAATATTTAAAGAAAAATAAGAAATAATTATATAATAGGTAAGATACTTTGTAAGTGTCTTACCTATTTTCTGTATAATATTTATTTTTTAAGAAGTTCTTTCTAACTTGTGGTATAATGGTGTAAAGCTTTTCACGATACATTTTTAATATTACTAGTTTTTGGAGGTGTTTTTTTTGAATACAGAAAATAAAGAAGTTCAATCAACGAAAGATTATGTTGAAGAATTAATAAAGAATGCACACGATGCTGAACAACGAAATACAGAAGAGGCATTGAAGTATTCATTAGAAGCTTTGTCGCTTGCTATAGAGCATGATTTACCAAGACAAATTGCGAGAAGTTATGTACGTATTGGTCGTTGTCATTGGATCAATGGTAATTTTGACGAAGCAATTGATCATCTCGGGGAAGCTTTAAAACTGAGTGATGAAATTCAAGAAACATATGCAAAAGTTGATGCGTTGATTGGTCTTGGGAATGTATATATTACCATCGAGACACTAGATCAAGCAGTTACATATTATAATAATGCATTGAATATTGCAGAAGAATATGGTTATGGTGATTTGGTTGCGAAAATCTTAAACAATATGGGTACGTTGCATGAAGAACTAAAAAATTATAGTGTCGCACTTGATTATTATCAAAAAAGTTTGAATAAAACAATTGAGATTGCTGATATATACGGACAAGCGATTGCGAACTTAAATATGGGTAATGTGTATATGAGTCTTGGAAATATTGTGGAAGCAATGAAGTATATTACCAAGGCAATTGAACACGGAAAAAGTGATGAAAAGACATTGTTGTTGGCGCATGCATATCATTCAATGGGTCTATTATATCAAAAGAAAAAAGAATATAACGAGAGTGTCAATTATCTATTATTGGGCGTAAAAAAGGCGCTCGAAAGTAAAGATTTGTATATCTTATTTCGCATTGATATTGAACTTGGAAATACTTATGATTTAATGAATCAATTTGATGAAGCTAAGCAGTATTATCAAAAAGCGTTCATGCGATCTCAAGAAATCGGTATGGATGAACTAATGCCTCGTATTTATGAACATATGGCACTTTTCTATGAGAAACATCACATGGAAGAGGAAACATTGAAATATTATAAAGCTTATTATAAAGCGAGTAAAGATGTAGAAGAAAATCGAAGAAGAGAACGAATCAATAGTATTGATTATCAATCAAGATTATCTGATTCATTAGAAGAAACGAAAATATATCGAGAATTATCTAATGAGTTAAGAAAAAGTTATGAAAGTATGCATGTACTTAGTACAATTGGACAAGCAATGACTTCAACACATAAACTAGATGATATTTTTGAACAACTTTATGATAATGTCAATTTATTAATGAATGCAGAAGGGCTTTATGTAGGATTATTTGATGAGAAAGAAAATGCTCTTCGCTTTGACTGGTACATTGAAAAGGGAAAAAAATTGGATAGTTTTACATTGTCTTTAGACAATCAAAAAAGTTGGATGGTTTGGAGTTATTTAAATAAACAAGCAATAAAAATTAATGATATAGAAAAAGAGTATAAAAAGTATATTAAAGGTTTAGCTGCAACTAGAGGAGAGTTGATGCATTCAGCAATGTATGCTCCTTTAATGGTTGAAGGAGAAGTAATTGGTGTTTTTAGTATTCAGGCTAAAGAAAAAAATGTGTATAATGATGTGCACAAGGATTTACTACAAACACTTGCTTCTTATTTGGCAATTGCGATTAAAAACGCAACCAAAACAAAACAACTTGCAAAGTTGAATGAAATGCTGAAAGAAAAGTCTGAGCATGATGGTTTAACAGGGATACCAAATAGAAGATTGTTTGATGAAATTTACGAAAAATTATGGACGCAATCTTTGAACAATGAAGAAGAGTTGTCTGTGATGATTATTGATATTGACAACTTTAAAGATTTTAATGATCAATATGGTCACCTGATTGGTGATGAAGTTGTTAAATCAGTGGCAGAGTTATTGTCAAAACAAAAACGCGATCATCATGATTTTGTTGCTCGTTATGGTGGTGATGAGTTTATCGCCATTTTACCAAATAGTACAAAAGAAGATGCAGAGATTTTCGCAAATAAATTACGGGAATCATTGCTTGTAGTAAATGAAAATTTGGATATTGATACCAAGGTAACGATTTCGATTGGTATCGCAAGTATGGTACCAAGTGTCGATGAATCGAAACAAAAATTAATTTATACTGCTGATAATCAACTATATTTGAGTAAGGCAAATGGAAAAGATAGAAGCTCGTCTATTAGATTTGAGCATTTAAATAAGTCATAAATAGTGAATAAAATGATGAAAAAGCAATAGAGGATTATGTACAAAAAACAGACACTGGAAAGTGTCTGTTTTTGTATATATATCATAAGTGAACATACCCCTTGAAGAGGGAATATTCTTATATATAAAGCTATAAATTATTCTTTTTAATTTGCCTTAGGTTTATATTGGTTTAAGTATAATAATCCAATTCCAAATGTTGTTAGTAGGATAATTAGTAGATAAGTGAGTACGGAATTAGAGAATTCAATTTTAAAGCCAATAGTCGCACTTGCATTGATGGATGCATGAAATATGACAACAAGTAAGATGCTTCTCGTTTTTGCATAAAGCCAAGTTAAGAATGTACTAAACATAACTGCACCTAAAAGAAAAGGGATAAACGCGAAGTCATAGTGAGATACTTCTTTGATGAAGAATAGAGGAATATGCCAAAGTCCCCAAATGACTCCAATTCCTATCGATAGAGGAATGAGAGAAATTTTTGGCATTAAGTTTTCTTGGAGATATCCTCGCCATCCAACTTCTTCAAGCCCACCGAATAAAATAGAAACGATGAGAATCATAAAGAACGTATAAATAGGATTAGCAGGTGAGAATGAGTGATCAGTTAGTAGTATGGAAAATAATTGAAAAATTCCACCTAAAACAATGGGTGTTAGGATTGCAAAAACCCAAAAAATTATATTGTGATGAAGGGAAAATATTTTTGATATAAATTCTTTTTTTGCTTTTGTAGGAGCATTTTTTAAGATAAAGATAAAAGCAAATATGGTCGGACTACTTCCACCTATGATGAATAAAAGTTGGCCCATTAATGAAGAAAACTCAATGATGTTTTGGGATGTTAGTAGTGCGAGCAAACCATGAGACAAATAAGTTAATGCAAAAGTAAACAGTAAGTAGCGTAAGATTGGTTTCATAAGCGCTCCTTTGATTTTTCTTTCATTATACTAAATATGAAAAGTATTACAAGTTGAACATTCTATGAAACGTAGAATGCTTTGGCTGAAAATAGAGAGTACTTATTTCTTTAAAATATGATAACATTAGTGTATAGGTTTATCATTGAACTTGAGGGGGATTATAATGAAAGAAGATGTACTAAGAAATAATTTGATATCTTTAAGAAAAAATAAAGGACTAACGCAAAAAGAGCTTGCTATTAGTTTGAACTATTCTGATAAGGTAATTAGTAAGTGGGAAAGAGGAGAAAGTGTTCCAAATGTTGAAGCACTTGAGCAAATAGCGCATTTTTATCATTGTTCAATTGATGATTTGATTAATGAAAATTTAGATAGTGATGAAGAAACAATAACATCAAGTGCTTTAAAGGTTGTTAAAGTATCTGGAACTAGCAAGTTATTTAATCTGTCTATTTTTATTCCTCTTGCTATATGGATTATCGCAACGTTTTATGGACCACGATATTTTGTTGTTTTTGGATTTGGGTTTTTAATATATTGGATTTATTATGGTTTAAAAATCAGTAAGGTGAGTTTTCACAGTCAGTATGAAGGACATGATATTAAAATTGTTAATAAACCAAGCAAAATAGAGTTCTTTATCGATGAGAATTTGGTCGATGGAAACTATTCATGGTTTGCTTTTCATTTGAAATTAACAGGGAAAATCAATCAAAAAACAATCAAGGCTAATGTTTCTAATAATTTGTTTGTGAAGTGTGAAATATTTGTTGAATAAAGAGAAATGAAAAACAAGAATTTATTTGTGGTAAATTCTTGTTTTTTTGTGCTATAATAGTTAAGATTTTTGATTTATTGGAGGACAACATGACTGCTAAAGAAAAAAACCAACATTTTTATCAAACACTATTTAAGATTGCGATTCCAATCTTTTTTTCGCAGTTACTAGGATCTTTGCTTGGTATTATTGATACATTCATGGTGACAAAATTAGGTGATGATGCCTTGAGCGCTGTAGGGATTGGTAGTCAGTTTATGTTTTTATTATCGATTGTTTTGTTTGGATTGTTTTCTGGATTTGGAATATTTATTGCGCAATATTATGGATCTAAGGATTATGATAATATCTCAAAAGTGTTTTATGTGATGTTGATCACTGGGTTGAGTTTTGCATTGATATTTTTAGGGATTACACAACTGTTTCCTAGAGAGTTACTGACGTTGTTTAATTTAAATGATTCACCAAATCAGCAAGTGATTGAGATGGGGATTGCTTATCTGCGTATTATTGGTTTTAGTTTTGTGACGATGACGGTAAGCTTTGCGATTAGTATGCTTGCGAGAAATGTCCAAAAGGTATTGATGCCATCGATTTTCCAAGCAGTGGGTGTATTAATCAATACTGGGTTAAATTATCTATTGATTGGTGGAAATCTTGGTTTTCCAAAGATGGGTGTTAGTGGTGCTGCTGTTGCGACGCTTGTATCTAGTAGTTTTGTCGTGGTATTGATGATTGGTTATTTATATTTTAGTAAGGAACGAGCATTAAAAGTGAAATTGAGTTCTTTAAAAAATATGAGTATTGCTTTAATAAAAAAATGGTATAAAACTTCTATACCAGTGTTAATCAATGAAAGTTTTTGGGGACTTGGTATGACTGTTTATTTAATAGCATATGGTTTTATAGGGGAGAAAGCAGTTGGTAGTATTTATTTGTCGAATCAAATCAATTCATTGTTTTGGGTTGCGACCATAAGTGTTGCGAATGCATCAGCGGTGATGCTTGGAAATAAACTAGGTAGTAATGATCTTGATACTGCGCGTGAATGGGAAGTTCGTTTCCGTAAGTTGGGTGTGACATTTGGGGTTGTTCTAGGTAGTATATTATTCATCTTTGCGCCAGTAATTGTTCCGCTTTTCGGATCGCTTAGTATCGAAGTGAAAGATATGGTGATCATGATTCTTCGTATTTACGCGGTATATGCGCCAATCAAATTCTTGAATGCGATATTTATTGTCGGAACTTTACGTTCAGGTGGAGATACAAAGTTTGCTTTGTTTGCGGAAATATTCTCTTTATGGGGAATCGGTGTACCACTGGCTTTCGCGTTATCATACTTTACTGATTTACCGTTATATATGATTATTTTGTTCGTGAATTTTGAAGAAGTGGGTAAATTTGTTCTTTGTTATAGAAGAAGTGCTTCTGGAAAATGGATTAACAATTTGACAATGGAATCATAATGTTTTTGAGGCATCCTTGATGCCTCTTTTTGTTTGCTTTATTTCTTCATTTGTTCTATTCTTAACCTAGGAGTGATAACATGAGTGAAACAGTGGATGTTGTAATTATTGGTGGTGGATTTGCTGGGTTGAGTGCGGCAATTGAAGCCAAATTAAAAGGAAAAAATGTCGTTGTACTTGAGAAAATGGCTCGTATTGGTGGTAATTCTGTCATTAGTGATGGTGGGATAGCTGCTGCAAATACTGATTTACAAGAGAAGTATAAGATTGAAGATTCTATTGAGATGATGAAAGAAGATATATTAATCGCTGGAAAATATAGAAATGATACAAAACTAGTTGATGTATTGGTGAATCATGCAAAAGATGCATTTATATGGACGAGAGATTTTTTGGGTGTCGAGTATTCAGACAGGGTTGATATTTTTGGTGGACATAGTGTACCTAGATGTTATACTCCAAAGAACGTAACTGGAAGAGATTTGATTAAAGCGTTAGAAAAAAAATGTATGGAGTTAGAAGTTGATATAAGAACGAAGATATTGGTGGAAGATTTTATCGTTGTTGACGATATTTTTGAAGGAGTAAAGATTGTCGAAAATTACCAGTACCCTAAGGAAACTGATGGTGAGTTAAAAGAATTATATGCGAAAGATGGTATTGTATTTGCTACTGGTGGATATGGACGAAATCAAACATTGATTAAACGGTTTAAGAAAGAATTCATAGATTTAGATAGTACGAATAAGCCAAGTGCGGATAATCATTTATTAGAAAAGTTGTTGGATTACCCTATCAAAATGGTGGATTTAGATCAAGTACAATTATTGCCTTCGACATCAATAGATGAGAAAGGATTTGGGGATGGATCTTTGTTTGGTGATTATGTTGTTTTTCCACTTGGGATATTACTTGATCCTAAAACAATGAGAAGATTTACGAGTGAGTTGATTGATCGTGGTCGTCTATCTGAAGAAATGATGAATATAGGAAATTATGTCATTGGACTAGCTGATCAAGATGCGGTTGACATGGCTGGTTGGGATATTTCTAAGGCAATTAAAAAGGGTGTTGTGAAGAAATATCATTCATTAGAAGAAGTTGCGGTTGCTTTTGAAGGTTCACTAGAAAATTTAAAAGAAACATTAAAACGATACAATACTTTTATTGAAGAAGGAGTTGATCGTGATTTCGATAAATCTTTAACAAATCATAGGAAGATTAAACATCCTCCTTATTATGTCATGAGAATGCGTCCGAAAATTCATCATACAATGGGTGGGTTGAAAATCAGTGAAAAAGGGCAAGTGATGAGTATTAATCATACGCCAGTGAAAAAATTATATGCGGCTGGAGAAACTGCTGGTGGTATTCATGGGGCTGCTAGATTAGGAAGTATGGCCGTGACTGATTGTGTTGTATATGGAAGGATTGTTGGACAGAGTTTTTAAAATAAAATGAGCCTAAACATATTCAATATGTTTAGGCTCATTACTATAATGCATTATTGTATTCTTCAATCAGTTCATCAAGTAAGTTATGAACAGAGATGATTTTTTCTGCTCGATAAGCATTGGTGCCCGCAAAGGCAAATCCATGCGATAGTTTTCCTATTTTTGCATTGTATAAAGCAAGTGAAATACAATAAGGAGCTTCTTCCTTTTTACAAGTTATTATGCAGTTATATGGACACGAGAAGGGATGTTTCTTACCTTCTTCAACGAGTTTTAAGTAAGGATTGAATATGGCTCTTCCTGGTAAACCTACTGGACTCTTGATGAGCCTGATATCTTCTTGTTTTGCATCTATGTAAGTTTGTTTAAATGCATCTGATGCATCACATTCAACTGTGGTGACAAATCGCGTAGCCATTTGTACACCATCCGCTCCTAAGGAGAGAAATTTATGGATATCTTTTCCTGTATAGATACCACCAGCGACAATCAGTGGTATTGCTTGATTGTGTGTGTCTTCAAATGGCAGTAATATTTCTTTTGTTTCTTGCAAAATTGTTTCTAATGTAAACGTATTTTGCTTTATATCTTCAGCTTTAAAACCTAGATGTCCTCCTGCTTTTGGACCTTCGATGACAAATGCATCAGGGACATAATTGTATTTTGAAATCCATCTTTTTGTGATGAGTTTTGCGGCTCTAGCTGATGAGATGATTGGAACGATTTTTGTATGGGTATTTTGTTTTAACAATGCAGGCAAATCAAGTGGGAGTCCTGCACCACTAAATATGATATCTACATTTGCATCTAGAGCACTTTGTACGAGCTCTTTATAATTTGTCATGGCAACCATAATATTGACACCAATGATGCCTGAGGAGTTTTCTTTGGCTTTGAGGATTTCTTTTGTAAGTGCAACCGTGTTTTCGTAATCGAAATCTTTGATGCGTTCGTTTTCAAACATTCCGACACCTGCGGCACTGATGACACCTATTGCGCCTTCATTGGCAACACTTGATGCCAAATTCGCCATAGATATACCAACACCCATTCCGCCTTGTATAATTGGGATTTTTGCTTCCAACTGACCTATTTTTAATGTTTTCATATTTTTTTTCACCTCTTAAATATTTTTACAAACACATTACTATGTCATACATAGCAATTAGTATATCACGCATAGTAATGTTATACAATCATTAATAGCATTTTATATTAAAATAATTATAAATGGTCAAAAAAGTATAGATGAAGTATATTGCATAGATAAGATAAAGCATTGCTTTAAGATGTATATTTTTTCAATCAGTCAAAGTGAGTGTCTCATTTCTATGTTATACTTGAAGTAAGAGAAAGAGGTGTATCGATGGAAAGGTTAGTAGATTTAGAAACATTAATACAAAAAGGAAAAATGAAAGTACCTTATAAGCATCGAGTTATATTGTTGGTGTACTTAGATGGCGAAGTATTTGCGATTGATGATAAGTGTCCTCATATGAGTGCGTCGCTTTTTCCTGGGAAAATCGAAGGTGATGTGATTTATTGTAAGGATCATAGTTTAGGGATTTCTTTAAAAACTGGGGAAGTTGCGAATCAAAATCAAGCTGACTTTATGAGGTTAGATGAATATAGTAGAAGTGTGAAAAAATATCCGATAATTGTTAAAGATGGTGTTGTTTTTCTAAAGTAGTTTGTTGGGTATTTAGAATAGTACAAAGTTTCTTTGGAGAAGAATGTATTCTTCGTTATAATAACTAAGTAATTATTATATAGGAGGTATTGATATGTCAGATAGTTGTGGATGTAATTTCACGAAAGATACATTGATGGTTGACAAGGTTAGAGTAAAAGGTTTTTCATTAGATCATCTTCCTAACCCGTTTACGATTGATTGTGAATGTGGACACACATTTGAAATGAAGTATCATGAGGACAAATGTCCTAGTTGTGATATGGTTTATGGTGTAACGCCGTGTTCGAATGATTCTGTGGTAAATGTCCAAGCAGCAGGGATTAACTATTAAAACGCCAAACGGCGTTTTTTTTAGTGTTAAGGTTTTCGTGTATTTTGCGTGATATGATATAATGTATTCAAATACTGAATAAGGACGCGAGCATATGACAGAAATTATCGTATACATTATCGGAGGATTTTTAGCAGGGGTTGCGACCGGACTAGTTGGTTTGAGTGCGGCCACCATTATTGCGCCACTATTTGTGACGGCTTTAGGTATGAATCCTTATATCGCAATAGGAATTGCGCTTGCGAGTGATGTTCTTGCCAGTTCTTTGAGTGCATTTCATTATATTAAAAATAAGAATATCCATTTAAAAGCAGCTGCTGTGATGGCGATTACTGTTGTGTTGTTTACCATCTTGACAAGTTATCTATCTAGCAACGTAGATCCTACTAATTTAGGGATTATGTTGAATGTGTTTGTTGTGTTATTGGGATTAAGATTTTTGATTTTTCCAGTGAAGGAAAACAAAAATAGAAAAATATTTCAATTTACAAAAAGTAAGTTTGTCGCGTCTGTATTCTGGGGTGCAGTGATTGGTTCTATTAGTGGATATTTTGGTGCTGGTGGTGGACTAAGTATGCTTGTTGTGCTGACGGTTATATTGGGATATGATTTAAAAACCGGGGTTGGTACAAGTGTATTTATTATGGGATTTACTGCATTAGTAGGTTCAATTAGCCATATTATTATTGGGGGTACATTTTGGATTCCGTTATTGATTACTAGTTTTGCGGCACTTGTTGGAGCGAACTTATCAGCACAATATGCGAATAAAATTAATCATAAGATTTTAAACATCGTTATTGGTGTTGTATTATTACTATTTGGTATTGTATTAGTCATTATATATTTGATGTAGGTTTTATAAGTAGGAGGTGTTTACATGAAAACATTTAGACTACAAGTGGATACTTATCATAAAGAAGAACTCATTGATATTACAAAAGAGATAAGGAATTTTGTAAAAGAAAGTGGTGTAGAAAGTGGGTATCTTATACTTTTTGTTCCACATACAACAGCGGGTATAACCATCAATGAAAATACAGATCCTGATGTTCAAACGGATGTAATAAAGGGTTTAAGAGATGTTTTTCCCAATAGAGAAGATTATCTTCATTTTGAAAAAAACTCTGATGCTCATTTAAAATCATCTGTTATTGGTGTGAGTGAAATGGTTCTCATTGAGAATAACGATCTTGCATTAGGGGTTTGGCAAGGATTGTATTTTTGTGAGTTTGACGGTCCTAAGAGTCGCAAAGTATGGATAAAGATTTTTACAGATTAATAAAAATGACGTTACATTTAGACATGTAACGTCATTTTTTTAATCAAATACACCCATCAGTGATGTCGAGTCAGTGACGATGATATTAAACATTAATGCAAAGATGATTGTTAGAATGAGTTGTAATAAATCAACCCATTTAGGTTTTATGCGATAGTTTCGTTTATGATTTAGGATAAATACGTCAATTAATATAAGAAAAACAATGGTAGGTATGAACATCCAAAAATCGATTATTGGTTGATAATTGAACGATTCTTTGTCTCCTAAAATGTAATCTAAGTTTAATCCTAACAAATAACCTAATGTTGCGATCGTTATATGTACAATTAGGTAAATACGGCGGATGATATAATGAAATTTATTGTAAGGATCACTGAATTTAATAAGGACAATGATATAAAGAATGCTTAAAATTATGAATATTTCAAAGATAAATGTTTCATAGGTAAAAAGGATTTCTATGATATTAAATTCAAGTATACTAGTAATTCTGTATGCTTCATAAAATGCGATAATGAAGAACAGTAATGAGACAAAAATTAAAACAAATAAAGTTGTGTCTGGTTTTTTCATAGAATACCTCCTTTTGTCTTTAATATTATAGCATATAAGAGTCTAAAATGATTTTTTGTTCATCTTATCTTGTTTGTATCTGATTCTTAGGCGTGGTAAAATATAATTATCAAACGTGATAAGGAGTTTTTATAATGGGGAAAAAATTGGGTGTATGTTTGACCGGTGGAGGAGCACGAGGTGGATATCAAATAGGGGCGTTAAAGGCGCTTGAAGAACTTGGTATTTTAGATAAGGTTTCTGCTTTTTCTGGGACTTCTATTGGTGCAGCGAATGCGTCGGTTGTTGTTTCTCGTGGTGTTGATAAAGCTTATGATATATGGCTTAATCTACCGAAAGATAATATTCCAAGAAAACCAAAAGATCGTGAAAATAGATTTAAGTTTGAATTTGGGAATGGATTATATTCAATGGACATTTTTGAAGATGTGATGGTCAGTGCTGTTGATTATAAACATTTAAGAGAAAAAGAAGTATATGTGACTATTTCTGAAGGTGGAGAAGCAAAGGATGGTTTGCTTGAACTGGTAAAAAAATCAATCAACTATTATGTGAAAAATCAATCCCATGCACATTATTTACCTCTCCATCAGTTATCAGATGAAAGAATTCATAAGGGTATTGTTGCTTCTTGTTCGATTCCAATTGTCTTTTCACCAGTGATGATTGACGGAAAGAAAGATTATGATGGTGGTGTTTTTGATAATACACCTGTAAAGCCACTTGTGGAGAGTGGGTGTGATGAGATTATTGTGATTCATCTTCATAGAAATCGATCTCAAGTGAATAAAGAAGAGTTTCCTGATGTTACTTTTCATGAAATCAGACATCAAAGTTGGCGTGAACTGGGAAGAATACTAAAGTTTACAAAAAAACAGACAATGCAGTTATATGAATATGGATATCAAGATACCATGCGATATTTTCAGTCACAAGAATAATTAATATCTTGTAGAAAATAAGTCATGGTATAATAAAGTATAAAGTTCTTTATGTCTTAGTCTAGGAGGAAGACAATGGCTAAAAAACATAATCATAGATTATTCAATTTTATTGCACCAATTTACGGATTATTTTTCAAGCGTCAAAAAAAGAAGTACCGTGAAATCGTGAATGTAATGAAAACTGAATTAGATGTAACAAAGTATAAGTCTGTGCTAGATGTAGGATGTGGAACTGGAGCACTTTGTGCGGTGTTAAAAGATGAGGGATTAGAAGTAACAGGTGTTGATCCTGCTTATAAAATGTTAAAGGTAGCACGTAAGAAAACAAATGATCATTCAATTACGTTTGTGCAGGCTGATAGTTCAAAAGGTCTTCCTTTTGAAGATGATTCTTTTGATTTGGTGATTGCTTCTTATGTGGCACATGGATTGCAGATTGAAGAGCGAAAAAGTTTGTATCAAGAGATGAGTAGAATTGCGAAAGAAAAAGTAGTTATTTATGATTACAATGATAATAGAGCGCCGCTAACAACTTTTGTTGAATTTATGGAAGGTGGAGATTACTTTCAGTTTATTCAATACCCTGTTGTTGAAATGGAGGATTGTGAAACAGATATGAAGCGTTGTTTCAAAACAGTCAAAGCTGTGGAAGTCGATATTCGGGCTTCTTGGTATATATGTACCCCTTTTAAAAATAGTGAAAGATGAGAATGACCTATATTATTAGGTCATTTTTGTTTTCTAAATAGTAGTGTTGCTAAAATGAAGATTTTATTGTTAAAAAGAAGGTTAAGAATGTTATGTCTTATACTAAAAATATAAGGAGTGATATGATGAAATTTCAAAAAGAGATGACACTAGGTGAGATTGTGTCAACATTTCCAGGTAGTGAGAAAATATTGAAAAAATATGATATTGATTATTGTTGTGGTGGACATAGAGTAGTGAGAGAAGTTACAAGTGAACAGAATATTGATGTTAATGATTTATTGAGTAAGCTTGAGGCTGCCTATGAGGTTGTAATGAAATATGGTGAAGAAAAAGTAGATTGGGTTCATGCGCCAATTGATCATTTGGTTGAACACATTTTGCAAGCACATCATGCGTTCTTACATAGTAACTTAGGGTATATAAGTGAACTTACAACGAAGATTCTTCGTGTACATGGTGAACATCATCCAGAGTTGTTAGAAGTTTTTCAAACGTTTCATCAACTTAAAATGGAATTAGAGGCACATTTAATTAAAGAGGAGACAGTACAATATCCTGCAATTAAAAAGTATATTGAGACAAACAATTTGGGAGATTTGAATAAAGCTGTAAAAGTGATTGATGAATTGGAAAACGAGCATACTTTTGCGGGAGATTGTTTGAAACAATTGAGAAAAATAAGTGGTAACTATGAAGTGCCTGCAGATGGATGTAGTACTTTTTTGAAAACATATGAGATGTTGGAATTGTTAGAATCGAATACATTCACACATATTCATTTGGAAAATAATATCTTATTTGGTCGTTTAAAAGAATTAAAGCAGTAGTGAGATAGATATTTGCTTGCAAGAAGATTGTTTCCTTTGTACAATAAGAGTTGTATATTGATGGAAAAGAGGAAAGAATATGAGCGAGAAGTATGGATATTTATTGCGAAATGTAGAAATTTATTCACCTAAATATTTAGGCATCAATGATGTATTGGTCGTGAATAATAAAATTTTAAGAATAAAGAAGAAAATCAAAGATATTCCTGAGTTTGTTGAAATCATTGATGTAAGTGGTATGAAGATGATTCCGGGGATCATTGATCAACATGTTCATATACTTGGTGGTGGCGGTGAAGGTGGTTTTGCTTCAAGGGTACTTGAGGTGAAGATTTCAGAATTAATATCTTCTGGTATTACAACAGTTGTTGGTCTTTTAGGAACTGATGGTGTTACAAAGAATATTGAGTCATTGATTGCCAAAACAAAAGAGTTAAGACACTTTGGATTTAATGCCTATGCCTTAACAGGTAGTTATGATTATCCAAGCATAACGCTTACTGGTGATGTACGTAAAGATATTATTTTTATCGAAGAAGTGATTGGTTGTAAGATAGCGCTGTCTGATCATCGCTCTCCGCAAATTACAAAAGATGAGTTACTGAGACTAGTTAGTCAAATTCGAACTGCGAGATTATTGTCTGGGAAAAAAGCGTATTTAAAATTACATATGGGCGAAAGTAAGGAAAAATTGTCGATGATTGATGACATCTTAGAGTCGACAGATATTCCAATTGATATCTTTAGACCAACACACGTTGGTCGCACAAAAGAATTGCTTGAAGATGCGATTGTATTTGCGAAAAATGGAGGAATCATCGATTTTACCGCAAGGCCAGATGAATCTTTCAAAGAAAAAATGAAGTATGTAATGGATCAAAATATACCAAGAAACCTCATCACCTTTAGTAGTGATGGAATGGGTAGTTGGTCTACTTATAAAGATGGTGCTTTAGACAAAATAGGATATTCATCAATGGATGCATTGTTAAAGTCAATTCAGTATCTATTTGAAGAAAAATTGCTTTCTTTAGAAGAACTGTTGCCATTTGTTACAAGCAATGTAGCGAGTGCGCTTGGATTAGAGTGTAAAGGATCAATAAGAGAAGGCAATGATGCAGATCTTGTTTTAGTAAATGATGCATTTGAAGTTGTTTACCTATTTTCAAATGGGAAACTGATGATGAATGATCAAAATATATTGGTCAAAGGATACTATGAGTAATAAAACATCCATCTTAAACGATTGTTTAAGATGGATGTTTTTTAAAATTGTTTGATATTATCCCAAGAAGGTTTTAATTCTTTGCATTCAATTTTATGTACAATGGAAACAATCTTATCGTTGAGTGGGGTGGGAATATGAAACTTGTTTCCATAATCGATTACAACACCATTAATTGCATCAATTTCTGTTAGTCTGTCGTTCGCCAAATCGCGTAACATGCTCGATCTAATTGCTTTGTGTTTTCGCATAGCGATGGGTAAGATGAATAAACTAAACTGTTTCTTGATCTTCGATTGATAATTCATTAGTTTGACGATGTTTTTTCCTTGTAAGGGTTCTATTGTTATGTTTGCTTTAAATGCAACATCAATACATTCTTTGATGATTTCTAAAGCAATTCTTTTTGATTGCTTGTTTTTTGATAGTTCACCGAATGTTGCGCCTGTAACGACAGATAATCCACTAAATGCTGCGTTGACTAGTAGTTTTGCCCATCTAGCTCCGATAAAATTATCCTTTACTTCTACATGTCCCATCGTTTCTAATAATGTGACTAAGTAGTGAAATTTTTCATCATCAACTTGCTGATTAGAACCTATTTGGAATGTGAGGGTATCTCTTGAAGGTTTTGTGGTGAGTTCTGCGATACCATGACTGTGAAATGTAGCACCCCAAGACATGGTTGCGCCAACTGTTTTATGTTCACCGATGATTGAGGCAATGAGTGGTTCGGGAATACCATTTTGTAATGTACATATGATTCCGTCTTCCTTTAGATATGGTTTTAAAGTATGAACGATTTCTTCATTATATCTTTGTTTGGTCATTAAAAGTATTATGTCATACTCTTTGTTCATTTCTTCAGGGAATATTGCATGTACTTCTTGATGAAATGATATTGTTCCTGTGATGGTTGCGCCTTTTTCTTTTAAGGCTTTCACGTGATCTTTATTTCGATTGATTAAATCGATTTGATAACCAGCTTTTGTGATACAAGCACCGAGTACTGTACCCATTGCGCCTGCTCCATATATTGCGACATTCATGATGACACCTCCATTTTTTTATTATATCATAATCACGCTTGTGAATGTAGGCTATTTGTTCTATAATAAAACATGTTTATGTGCGTTTACAATAGAACTATGACATTTCATCCAAATTGAGTAAACGCACAGTGAAGATTTGTCAAACATGGACCATAGGAAGTACTTTTAGACC